>Ga0070688_100000188_pt1 | contig 32644 bp, 30 predicted proteins | sample KBSS13HmetaG_FD_64679 | JGI IMG/M metagenome (GOLD analysis project Ga0070688, IMG submission 64679) | Switchgrass rhizosphere microbial communities from Kellogg Biological Station, Michigan, USA - KBS S1-3H metaG | ecosystem: Host-associated > Plants > Roots > Rhizosphere ...
TGTGGCGTCACACTGACAAAGCCAATCATCCCACACTTCGGGATTGTCTGAGGCTGGAGGTTGAGTGCAGCCCTTGGGCCATTTGTCCGTGAATATGAGCGGGAAGGCTGCGAGCAGCTTCGCCTTATCCAGATCATATTCGGTATGACGCTGGCCCCGCTCTCCCTCAAAATCCTCAAACCGGAATTGCCAGGCGTCATACTTCCACTTGGTGCAGACCAGGGAGCAACCATTGCTTGCCTCGGGGAAGTTTTCCATAATGCCGCGCACCACGGTTTCAACCAGGGTGTCGGGAAGTGTTATTTGAATCATATTCTTACTCCAATCAAAAGCCATTGCCTGCAATCCCTTGCGGGCATTGCGAACACTGGCTAAAGTTGCGTTTGAATTATTGTCAGTTTTCACTTTGACTATGCACATGATACACCAGCACATTGTTTTAGCAATACATTTGTGAAAGTATTTTTGTAATCGGTTTGACTCAATGTTTACGGGCATTAACTACAGAATTACCTTTTAATTGCCCGCAGTAACGTTATGCTGGCAATATGTATCATAAAACCTGTAGTCGATGCCTTGGCTGTTGTGGCGTCAAAAACCATTCATTACTTTCCAGACGTTGAAACCTGGAAAACCACGCTTTTTGCTAAAAATGGTCACGAAACACCTAAAACAGCCTCGCAGGATTGACTGAGACGAATCTTCCTTGCATACCGTGGTAGATTGGACCATAAATCTTGAATATGGGTTTACACGCTCTAAAACCTGATATCAGACTCGCAGACCCCGCAAATGAAGCCCGCAAAGCCCAGTCTCTGAGGATACGCCAGGGCATTGCACGCACACTCCGTCAAGCTGTTGACTTGCAAGAGCTGGCTTATGATGCGGCTATGGACCTTAAGGGTAATCCTGGAACTTCAGAGGCAGCCGATATCGCTCGCAGCCGCGCAATGGCCGTCTCTGCTACAGTTAAGGCATGGGAAACAGCTGTTGATCGTGTGCGTATCTGGAGAGGAAAACCCCTTCCGTCCAATCCTCGCAATGCCCAGCCTAAACCCTCAAAACAGGTATCGTTTAACCCGTTCAAAGAACAGTGATATACCACCTGTAGTGTTGTGGTTTAACGCAAAACTTTAACCTGCTATAACCACAACGTTTGAGATTTCGCACAATACTACAAACCTTTAATGTAGTCATTCACTTAGGTTAATTAACAATCCTTAAGGAATCTCTTGTACAGTTCAGACCCGCACCGGCATCCGGCACCGGAGGGGCTATTGGGCGAGGGTCCATGCGGTTTAAGACCTCAGTTCTGATGTAAATGATAATCCTGTAATACAAAGCGATTACTATGCGCTTACTCAACGATTACTCTCCCCCTGTACCCCCTCTTTGATCTGGGTATGGATCTGGATCTGGGTTATACACGCCTGGTGACAAATCCTTGACACATGGTTACTGTCAAATACACTGGTTTCCATGTACGGAAAATCGTTTGAAAGTCTTTATACGGGGTCGATGGTGGGGGCCGGGTTCCATGTTTTCGCGGTGTGGAATTACGTCATCACCAACACCCATTTTTCACACATTGAACTTAACCCAAAGCTTCTGGCCTACACACTGGCCGGAAGTGAATCAGCAGAAAGCGAGGTTCAGGCCGCCTTGGATTATTTGTGTGCACCAGACCCAAAGAGCAGGAGCCAGATTGAACAGGGTAGGAGGTTGGTTAAGGAGGGTCAGTTTCTTTACCGGGTGGTGAACTGGCAGGATTATCAACAGATAAAGACGGCTGAGGGATTGAGGGAATACAACCGAAGGAAGCAGGCTGAGTATCGAGCAAGGAAAAAGAATAAACCGAACAAGAAAGATTTGATGAGAGTCAGAGCACAGGCCGACAGCCGAGAAAAAAGGTTTGTGGCCGCAGACGGTGATGGAGATATGCAATCAACCAACCGAATCACCTCTGAGGATTTGCCTAACGGACTTTGAAATTCACTGTTGATTACAAAAGGAAATCGTGCGACTGGAAAACGGTTTATGCCTACGACACCTATGAACGTGCTTCGAGGGTTCTAAGATGGTGGAAGTGGCTTCGCGGGTCAGACAAGTTCGAGTGGAGAATACGCGAAGTTCCCTAAATCATCCTGGCAATATCAAAGTTAATCACATCCTTAACTTTATCGTTCAAGGCTTGAGGTTTTGGAGGCTCTTTAACGTTCTTGGCCTGTTGTTTTTTCAGGTATCTTTGCACTAGCGCCACCGGATCGCCTATCCCTTCCTGGTCCAGATACCTCTGGGCGGATTTGGTAACAGGATAATCCCCGTATTGGAATGGTTCACTCATGATGTTCTCTCCGGTAAGCAGGTGTAACGGGCACATCCTTGCGAAGTCCAGGTATGCCAGTCTTTAAGTGTTCAGGAATGGTCCGTCCCCGGCGCGGGATCACGTTTCCCTGCGCATTCTTGTCCCCCTGCCGAGCCGCCCACTGAACACCCTGAGGTACGACCAGTGATTTCATGTATTCAGCAATGAAAGACTCACGTTCATGTGGATCATGCAACCTCCCCAGGTCAAATATCTCCCGGCCAATCGGTACTTCCTCAACCAACCCCATTAGTCCGGCAGTAATTCCCAATGGCAATCCCTGTGGTTTAGTTCCAGCCTTCTTATTCAGTTTTGAATCAGTAACTCTTCTGACCGTGGCTCCTAGCTGTCCAACTTGAATCAACGGATGATGCAATAACCATGTCGGAACATCTCCCAGCGGTGTTCGCATCTCACCAGCCTTCACGTCTTTCGATGGACGTTTTTCTCCTGGTTGATAATAACCACCGAACAGTTTTGGATTGAAGTAACCGAGCAACAAAATAGCCCCACCAATTGATCCGGCCTTAATCTGTCGGGCAATCAAGTCGGCCTGTTCGGGTGGCAATTCCTTAATTCCTTTGGCATAAGCAATTGCTAACTTGGTAGCCCCCACCGGAAACCCAACAGCAGCTTGAAGTGTACGGGCAACGAGATTGGTTGGAATCCTGACAATCGGCACGGCTACCCTCATTGCTGTTGATGCCGTAGTTCCGACAATGGAAGGCTTGTTGCGTTTCTCAATCGAAGCAATCAACGCCTGCCAGCCGGTTACTAACCTATTATCTTCCAGGAACAGCGCACGGTTAGCCTCTTTCATGGCTTTAACGCCCATCTCCATCTGCACGGCAGGTTCTGTGACATCAATGCCCTTGCGAATGTACTGTTCAGAAATCTTGGCCATCACCCGAGTAAACACTGACCGCTTGAGTGGTGTTTTCAGCATGGCGTGGAGGCGTCCAAAGTAAGAAACCATTTCCTGTGGTACGGCATGACGACCTCCAAAAATCGTATCCAGATCACTTTTACCGTGACGTAGGGTTTGCGCTGCATCACTCAAAGTTTTCATGAAAGTTTCAGTGAAAACCTTGGCCTCGATTCGAACACTGGATGCGCGTTCGGTTTCCAATCGCTTCGCAAATTCAGGAAGTGTCTTGGCCATCCCATAACCAACCACCTCTTTCATGGGTTCAAAGATCATTCCCTCGGCAGCAGCGGAAATCAACTTCACCACACTGATCGGTGATGAGAGAACGAACTCGCGCCGTGCCCAGTTGAGTAGTGATGCACCTTTCTGATACCAATTCCTGTGCTTCAACTGGTCTTTAAGCAACGCCAATTGGAAATCCTGCTTTGCACGTTCGTATTTAGCCCTTAAATCCTGAGCCTCTTTATCCAAAGTGAGAGGTTTGCGTAACTTCTTCGAGAAATCACCACGATCAAGCTTGTCTTGTAACTTTGAAATCTCGTTTTCCATTCGTGTTTTGAGTGCTTTCAACCGTTGTGCTTCGGTTATTTCGGGTTTGCCGAACATTTTATTGAACTGTTCCTTTAACGCATCACGTCTTGCCTTCAATGCGTTGGCCTCGGCGTCGTATTCGAGTTGAGTTTTACTTTTTACGATCTTGGTTCTGGTAGCAAGCTGATGTTCCAGGTCTGCTATGTCGTGGGTGAGCCTTGTTTTAACAGCATCCAGAGATGATTTGAGTTGGCGTGATGGATCGGTGACGGTAACTCCGTATCTTTTCTTGTATTCGTTAACCAACTTGGTCAATCTACGTTCTTCGTTGGAAAGTGTCTTGCGTTCGGGGCCAGTTTTTTGCAAAGCCTTACGTGCCAGCAAATCCTCAAGCTTGGCCACCTGTTGTAGTTGACCTTTAATGTCACGAATCGTGACTTTGATCGGATCTTTGCTGAGAGGTGTGAATTTTCCATACCCCGACATGGCGTCCATCGTATTCCTACGTGACCAATCCGGGATAATGTCCTTTACCACGTCATGAACAGCATTGGTGAGAGCATCACGTTCTGTTATTCCTCGACGTACGAAGTTTTCCATGAGTTTCTGAATGAAACTTCCCATCTCTGGAAAATCACGCTCGGCACTGGTTAATGATTCCTTTATATCAGCTACAATTTTGGTTCGTTGAGTGTCCAAATCCTCAGGGGCGGGCGTGGACTTTTCTTTCTTAATTCTCTTAACCGTTTCCTTGACCACACGATCAACCTCAACTTGTGATTGTTTAGGATTGGCCTCAGCAGCCTCAACCTCGGCCCGAGCCTTTGTGATCTTTTCGTGTTGAGCGGTAACTTCTGATTCCTCGGCTGGGGTCAGTTCTTTTCCACCCTTCATGGCACGCTTGGCCGTGATCATTTTAGCCAGATTGAACTGTTCATCAGCCATCATCTTGCGAGCGTTCAAACCTCGGGCCGTCTCTCGCCCCACACTTTTGTTGATATCATACAGTTCCAGCAAATCATCACTCAGTTTTGCCAACGCCAGTCTTTCCTGTTCAGCCAACTCAGGAGCACCATTTTTAATGTGCTCATTTACCAGTGCGGCAGACCGTTCATAAGCATTCTGAGTGGCGATCTGTTTTTGTAGAAGCAAAGCATCCTCGGTGTCCCCGATAGCCCTTGGGTTTTCCTTGAGTTCGGCCACTAAATCATCAACTTTTTGTGGATCTTCACTGACAATTTTTGACGCCTCATCCCACACCTTTCCAAAACTTCTCCGGGCCTGTTCAACGGCGGGTCTTAATCCTTTAGAGATTCTCTCACCAGCAACAACCTCATTCTTGATGCTGGTTTCAAAAGGTGTTGAAGCTTCAAACTCAGATGGTGTAGCACCGCCCATCCCGGCGAACGGTGAAGTTTCTTTCTGCAACCGTGCTTGTATCGCTTGTTGTTCTGGGGTCAGTAATACCCGTGCTTGTTGGGCTTGGACCGTTTCCGGTAGCCCCCCGCTGGTTTGTGACTGAACTCCTTGGCCACTTTCATTGGCGGGCATTTCCCCCTCGCTTTCGAGGGTGTGTGTGAGCATATCGCCATAAACATCTGTTGTTTTTTGGATACTGCTGGCATTTGGTTCTCCTATTGCTGCGGGTTGAGACATCACTTCTTGTGTTGTCCTTGGTAAAATCTTGGCGGCCTCTCTTGCTAAATGAACCGCTGGCGCAGCGGCCATGAAAGTGTCAATACCAGCCTCGGTTAAAAGCTTGGAAACTTTTTGTGTGTCGCGTTCTTCCTCTGGTTTACCCATTTCCTCACCCAACTCCGAAGCAATACGCGGAGCTTGCTCAACGGCATTCTTTCCCATGAATCCGGTCCATAAGCTGGATACCAAAGCCTTCCCAACCGTTCCGGTAGCGGCCAACCCCATGCTGCCCGCCATGTACATCAAATTTCTTGGACTAGTTAACGAGTTGATCGCGGGCCGCAATGCTTCGTTGACTCCTTCCTCAGCTTTAGATCCTGCCGTCCCTTCCTCCTTGATTAGATAATCACCCAATGGAACGATGGGTTTATCCATGAATGTTTCTTCCTCATAGATAGATTTTTCACCGGGAGCAGCAGGCGGAAGGTTAACCATTTCACCACCCATTTTAACTGGTGGTTGTTCAAACTTTGGAGCGATTGGTTCCTGGGTTGATTCTGGTTCTGTGAGAAGATCCTCGACGTGATACACCGGACCCGCATGTGGAGGCGTGGGATCGTCCAGCAACTCATCAACGGTGTAATAGGACATTTACGCTTCCTCTAAATCTGTTTCGTCTTGGAGGTCTGCGAGTTCTGAATCAGTTTCAGATTCGTCGGACGCAAAAGTGTCTTTCATTCCTTCGGACCTTGGAGGCAGCAGACCAATACCATCGTAATAAAGCAAACCTTTTGGAGTTTGGTAAAGTGTTCCCTTTTTAAGCTTGGTATCCTTGGTCAGCACCTCGTATTGGTCGGACACGCTTCCGTTTGATGCCTGTGAATCCGGTTCAATCAGTTGATCAAATCCAGGAACTTTCATGTAATCGGTCTTGGGTTGTGTCTCTGGTTTTATGCCTAATGATTTCAGAGTGTCGCCAAGAATTTCTCCAGTGGTTTGAACCTCGTCTTGAAGTTGACGATAATTATCATCCTCTTTTGTGGCCTTTGAAAGTTGGTTCTGAGCGTCGGTGTATGCTTTCTTGGCCAGTGCAACCCTAGTGCGATCAACCATTGAAATGCGTTCAGGAGATGAAGGTACATTTCTGGCTGACATTCCGGTTCCAGAAGCATTTGGAACACTTATCATTCCCGGGATGGGATTTCCGTTCTCATCCAGAACAGATCGGGATTGAAGATCACCGGGAATGAAAGCTGGTGTCATGTGCGCTTTAATAAAGGCTGTTTGTGCACCAGTACCCATGGATGGAAAGAGCGCGGAACTTGCTTGAACCGGGTCTGCTCCTGACGCAATTGCCCGAGCATACGTCTGCATCGCCTGTGCTCTGAGAGCATCCTGTTTCATCTTTTCATGAACCTTTGCTTCTGCATCAGCCAGTTTCTGTTGCTGTAACGACACCATCTGATCATGATAAGCCCTGGCCACCTCCAGCCTTTGCTGTTCGATTATGGACTTTTCCTGAATGGCTTGTTGTCTCAGCGCAACCTCGACCTGTGCGCGTTGAGCATCATGAGCGAGTCTTTGCTGGGCCAAGGCGATCTGAGATGCCACCTGTGCGCCTTGCTGACCTAAACTGTATCCTTTGGTATATGCGCCGGTGGCGTCGGCTGGCTTAAGCCATGGAACGATAGGGTATGAAGGCATGTTATTTGTACCGTCTTTCTCCAAACGGTATTCCTTTCAAAGCTTGGTCAATGTCGTTATACGACAGCCTTCCAATTCCAGGCATTTTAAGGATGGAGTTGTCCTCGAACGCTTTTCTAACATCATCAACTTTGGTGAGTCCTAATTTAACCAACGTGTTGTGGCTCCTGACTAACAGTTCCAGCTCGCAAATCTCAAATGGTGTGTGAACCCTGGAGGGTTTTTTTGATTCAGATTTCTTGCATTTCCATCCACGTCCAAAAGATTTGTCCCAATGCTCTGTAAAATACGATATTGCTCCACCACAGTTCATGCAAACTTCGTGTCTTTTCTTCAACTTTACAGGATTACAATCCATTCCAGTGAGAGTACACGCCTCTGCGTAGGTTTTTATTCCAACTTGCCTGTATTTTTCAAGATGGCCAGAGGTTATTGATTCACGAAGCCCACCGACCGTTGATACACCCAACATCTTACAGGCATTGGCCAACCTCACAGACATTTCACAGTCATCTAAGTTTTTTGAAAGATCACACATCTTCAATCTCCACCAAAGTAGTCACTTCCCCAATCTTCGTAGGGCAATGCGTAATCATTCAAGTCTCCGTAAGGTGGTTCATACAAACCCGGCAGTCCCTGATTTGAATTACCAAATAATGTATCCATTGGAGCCGGACTATTCCACCAATCACCAGCGGAGATCGGTTGTCCAAACTGATTTCGATCTGATTGACTTATGCCAGGTGTTTCGTATGGCAGAGAAAATTCTGGATCTTCCCACCAATTGTATCCGGTGTAATTATCCCACAAATCAGGAGACGTAATTGGTGTTCCAAATGGTGCTCCCGATCCAGAACCTGCCCATAAATCACTTCCAGATCCTGCCCACAAATCGGGGGCAGTTATTGGAGATCCAAATCCAGATGTGTCTGATGGTGCGGTTCCAAACATGGCATTTAGTGTTGGATCTAACCCCATTCCAAGAATTCCATAATTTTCATAACCGGGTTGACCAAACACCGTGTTGTTTAGGAAGGAAGATGAGTTTGGTGACGTTCCGCCTAAATTCCATGAACCACCTTGGGCTGCTGCTTGTGTTGCATCGGGTGGTCTTCCCGGTGTGGGATTAAATCTATTTGGACTGTTGGGAACCCAAAGATTGGGATTTGGTCCACGTCCACCAGTATTCAAAGCACCACCAACCATGGTTCCTGATGGTCCACTGCCAGTTCCACCAGTTGGGGTCGGCAATGTAACACCAGGGACTCCACCGGGAATGGTCGTAGGAATCGATCCTTTTCCGGCAGCAATAGCCTCCAGCAATTTCCTGAATTCTTCATCAGCCGCTTGTTTAGGATTCGGAGCAGCCGCAGACACATTGGCCGCAGCGTTCGCGGCCTGCTGTTCCTCTGGGCTTACGAACATTGAGGACATGTTGAACGGTGCGGCCATTGGAAAATGTCCTAGAAGGTTTCCATACTGCTGCTGACCTAACAATTGCTGGCCCTGTGAATTAAGACCCAATGCACGCATATACGCAGAATTGGTATTTGGACTGTCTCCAAATTGTTGCCCTGAGACGATGCCTCGCTCGGCTGCGCCTTGTTGCAATTGAGCAATTACATCTGGAGCAACTTGACCATGAAGATTAGCCAGCACCGAACCAAACCCAGGAGTACCCGCCACCTCACCAGCCTGAGTGTTGTAATTGGCGAGATTATACATGCTCGCCAGATTTGAAAGAGACGGGAAACCAGCCGTGTCTCCACCGATAGCCTGCCACATGGAAGCGATTGGGTCCGGTATCAGCGGGGCACCACCATAAGCCGGTGAGTATCCTGGAGGGGTAACTCCCGTAAGGTTTGATGGGATACCAACGGAAGTATCTTCGACATTAGGCATAAATTATTTAATCACCGAATCGTTAGGTGGAAGATCGAGATATTTTCTAGCCATCAAAATTCTTGCGGCATAATCGTTTGATGGAGTCTTGTGCATTGCCTCGTTGAAATCTTCTTGAGTCACACGAAGGGTATTCATCAGATCGTATAAATTTTCAGAACTTATCGTGATGGTGACATTCATAAATTATGGTTTGGTGGATGGGAACATTTGCAAAACCTGATACGGAGTCAATCCAGCCGTCATCTGTTTGTACACATCATTGATTTGACCATAGGGAATTCCATTTCCTCCCCATTGAACCTGTGGAGGTGCTGTTGGTGATGCGCTTGTCTGTGCCGGTGTCGTGGATGGACCCTGCTGACCCGAAAACAATCCCGGTGTCTGCCACCATGGAGTTGATGGGTTGGCTGCTTGAATCTGGTTTGCTACATTCAGGTTAGCTGTTGGTGATGCGTAAGGATTTATCGGTGTGTACGGAGTTGCGATTCGGTTTGTCGCGGGTTTGAATCTTTGAAGTCCTTCCAGAAACGCCTGTTGCCTGTCACCATACCCCGGAAGTCCTCCGCGATGAACAACCGGAGCCATTGGAGTCAGATTTACACCTGCTGGTGCTGGACCGAATCCAGCAAGGAAATCCATTCCTCCAGGCATCGATCCGATTATTCCTGTGCGTGGATCAATCTTTCGACCAGACGGCGATGTATTGGGTGGAAGTTGTGGGCGATAATATGGCGGGACTCCTGGCATATCAATATTCCTCGATGGTTAGGGTTGCTGGAAGTACAGCACATGATCCAAGTCCAACATCTGAAAAGTTGTAAACACCAGCAGGTGAGTCGAGCTTTACTCCGCTATTACTACCAACTTTTTTACCAGACCAAATAGCCCCACCAGTGTTGGTTAGAACAAGTATTACCCATTCGTTGGTTGGAATTGGTGTTCCGAACGTATTTCCAACAGCTAAATAGGGCTTAACTCCGTATCCAGTGAATGGGCCACCGGGGATTCCAAATATTTTTCCAATCTCACCTGGGAAGTTTTGGCTGAACCAGGCTGAAGCTTTTTGTATTATCCAATCACCACTCCAAGTTGTTCCAGAGATAATTGCTCCCGAACAAGTGGCATTCAGATCGCCATCGACATAACCCTGAATTCTCCAGTGTTTTCCCGGTGGAAATACGTGATAATCCAACACAGGTAATGTAATCGCTTTTTCACATTGGGATGCTGGATTCGATGCGTCCGTAGCCTGAACAGTAAATGTTTGGTCAAGGTTTCCGTTCGTTAAATCAGAGATTCCTGAAATCAATCCACTTGTGGAAAGGCTTAGTCCGTCAGGAAGTTGTCCTTCAACGAGTGCCCATGAATACGGTGCTGTTCCTCCTGTGGCGTGAAGTTGTGCGCTGTAAGATTGTCCCTGATCGAATGCGGTCAACGTGGATTCGGTAATTGAACACAGAGGAACACACTCGGTAACTTCAATTGAATAACCTTTGGTCATCGTGAATCCGAACACATCCACGGCTTGAATGGTAAACGCGTACGTTCCAATATCTCCAGTGTCTGGCGTGCCTCTAATTCTAATGCTGGACGGTCCAACCGTGGCTGTTGCCCAGTCGGGAATCGATCCTGAAATGACCGAGAACGAGACTGGAATATTTGCTGTATTCGCAATTATGGTCTGGTTGTAAACCTGATCGACACAGGTCGTGGAAGCAATTGATCCAAGGCAGATGGCATTTAACTGTGCCTGACGACAAGCAAATGAATATGCAGCACGATCCGCGTCTGCTTGGCTAAATGATCGATACCTTGCAACCGGAACGGTGAATGAAAACGGAGAACCGTCCGGGCAGAATATGGTGCAGGTCTGTGGGTGGTTCACGTAGATGGTCGGTCTGGTTTGACCCGGAGGCGTTCTCCATCCTCCCGATCCTGGAGATGTGTCATCGGCCAGAGACTCAACATTTTGGTTTCCAGCCTCATCGTTTGGATCAACGTCTGGATCGGTAACTTCAACAATGGTCAAAACAGATTCGTTATCCCATTCACTTCCAAGTGGTGGTGGATTTCCTCCTGTTCCGGTTTGAGCCTCGCCAGCAGGGGGTGGATCACCGGCAGGATTGTCCGAGTTAGACATTGGGCCAGATCCGCCATGGTGATGAAAGCTGCTGGTTGGTGCCGTGCCGGTGCTGTATCCAAGCCGAATTGGAGGATCAGGATTCTCCGATGAGTAATTGGTCAACGGATTCCCGTCCAGACTCGGGCAGAGAATTTTGTTTGGGCACGGTAAAACAGCCATAACCTAAATCATACCAACGCGCACTCGTTCAAGACATGCGCTGCCAAATGGTTTGAAAGAAACCGCTGCTGTATTCTTCCCGCCAAAATGGGACAACTCACCATTCAAAAGCCTCACAGCTTGAGCATGTTTTTCAGCCGCCATTTGTTTTGCTGTAGCGTTGTCTATTCTTGAATACCTTAATGACTGACCTTCCTCGATAATCGCCTCCGGGTTTTGAATTAGGCAGTAATCGGTGTCCACTTGCACCGGAATCATTTCCAACTTGGCCAGTGCTGTCACCTGGGCCGTGGTTTCACTCGGACAACAATTAAAGGGGAGATTGTTTAGATAGTAACGCCGATACCAAGCAGTCTGCTCTCCGGGTTCCATGGTGAGCAGCAAAACTTCTGCACCAGTGGTTGGGTCGACTTGAAAGAATTGAACATTTCCAACCGTTATATCCTTTTGGATTCCGGTGAGTCGATTCATCTGGAACGGGAATGCAACGAACGGCTGTTCCAATGTTACAAATTGGCCCATGATCATGTTTGTTCCATCGGCAGAGCGAACCACGCTGTTATTCAGGTCCAATCCCTGAATAAGGACACGACTTCCAGAATCATCCGGGCTATCAGAAACAATTCTTATCAACTGTGGAGCTGGATTAAGATCGACAAAGCTGACAGCGTTGTTGCGAGAGTAAGCGGAAACATCACAACTACGACCGATTCCACATAGCCTTGGAAGCCTTCCGTTGCCCCATTGGAGGTACTCATAAAATTGATTTCTTATCGGAATTGGATTGCGACATACAGTCATCATCTCTAACCGGGCAATCTCTCTCGGGGTTGTGATGTATGGACTTGTCCTATCTACATTGAAGGCGACCTCGGCCCACGTTCCCCACCAGCTCTCGTCTCCAGCTTCCCGGCAGTAGAGCAATCGCCTTTGAACGCTGTTCAAATCACTGGCCACACCAGCAACATCAGACGCACACCTCCCCATCACTTGAGGGAAGTCACTGGTCCTTATGTCGTAAAGTCGAAGGCGTTGAGGCATAGGCTATATTAGCACGTTGGTGAAGAATACAAACCACGCATTTTATTAGTGGCGTAAAGGTAAAGTCCTCTCACTCGGCAAAATCCATGGATGGTTAATTTTGTTTGGAATTGAAACCCGATATTGGTTGGCCTTTTTGTTACCGGAGCACAAACAACTTGAGGTTTTGGAAGCGTCATTCCTGGTTGATACGATTCACCGTGTGGGGTCAGCGGATAACACACTGGATTGTGGACATCCTCGCAGGAGTTGCGAGAGGAACACTTTGACCATTCATGCCACAGATACCAGCACGGATCGCCGTCTGGACGGTATTCCATCTTGAACACCACTTCTCCAAATAGACGGTCCACCCACAATTCGCCACCAATCAACTCTTTCAGTTCAAAATTGTCACCCCAATTAAAGGCCGGGAACTCGATATATGATGTGGTTCTTTTGTCACCATCATTGAACCGTTCAGCAGCGGTCAATTCCCACAGGTCAATCCCTCCATCGGATGCTCTAACAACCGAGAAGGCTCTTTGAAGTCCTCCAAAATCAGCCGTGAACAACTGGAAATGATCTAGTCCTTCGTACATGCCATGCCAAACAGGAGGAAGTGTGCTTTCAAAGGTCGATAATGGTGCGAAATCCAACGGAACCAAAGCCTGATGAACGATGCCTTGCTGGGTCTGTTTGGGAAGCGCCGACATGAGTAACCGATTATCAAACTCAATTCCAGTGCAGGCGTGAAGCAGTGCGCGGTCATTGAATTTCAGGATTCGATTCTCGTTTACACCAATTTGTGTGTTGCCGGGCTGACCGAAATACCTGATTGCCGTTACAAGTGACCTGATTCCTGGCTCAAGTGATTGATAATACAAATCCCCGTTCACCGATACCACACCACGGTCATTAACCGAACCGTTCACAAGCTGAACCACGGTTTGGACTGGCATGTTGTCTTTGTCTGCCTTGATCCAATCCAGACGAGTCATTGGAACGGTAAGGGCGTACACGGCCTTGCGCGTGAAAATGTAAAGCCTGCCCTGGCCAAGCGTAGAATCCAGATTGGCCGCGTGTTTCAAGGCTCGAATATTACCCGCGTTGGTTGGAACCGTGAATCCGTCACCTCCAAACGCTAATGGGTTCTCAGTCACGTTAAGAACTGCATCTTTGAATCGGTAAGGTGCTGTTCCTGATGGGCCTCCAACAATATCACCCGCTGCGTATTGACGATTCTGCGCGTACCACAAACGAAGTTGGTAATAATCCATGCATGTCGCGGCGGGGATTTCGTTCTGGCCTGGAGTCCGTGTTGGGGTGAGTGTGGTTATTCCAATCGAACGGCTCAGGGTGGTTCCATCCCAGAACAGGGGAAGGTAATTACCGTTAGCATCTGTGGTCCCAGGAATCACTGGCTGTCCAGTGGTGGGATAATCACCAGCTTGGATTATCTCGAACAATTCAGCCTGACAAAAGAAGGCTTGCTCAACCAGGGGTGGGTTAAATAGTCCGAATGCTGCTGAGAGATCCACAATCGAACCAAGGTCATCGGGAAGAACTTTGTATATGTGCCCACCAATGGACATCATTAGGTAAGGATTGGCTCCGTTTGGTTCGTAAACACTACCGCCTTGATAAATGGCTGAACCGTCATGGATTCGGCCAAGTCGATTCCAGCCTGCGCGTGTGGTTATGCCTCCGTCACGGATTGTAGAATTTGAACACCATGCCAACTGGTTCCTTTGAAGCCCACTTGGGTTCTGTGGTGTGGCAATAGTTGTGACCTTGATGCTATTAACCCCTCCTGACCAGTCGAAGCTTCCGTCAACGAGAGCGATGTCAGAATCGTGGGCTTTTGGCATAATGCCTTGGCAGAGTCATAATCCGGTGGGATACTATTCGCAAGCTAAATGGCATCTCGTAAACCCAGGATTGAGCAGACTCAGGGAAACACAGTTCCGAAATACGGTTTACTATGGGCACCGGCCACTCACCCTCTTTGGATGGAAATGCAGGTTGTAGCCCACGGTGGAAGATGGGAAAAGAAAAACGGAGGTTGGGCTGGCGAAGGCAATTTTTTCCACTTCAAAGAGATAATCAAAATCATTTGGCCGGAATTTGATCAGCACCGATGGTTCGATCTGTTTCTTGAAAAATGGCTGACCCATAAGTACGTGGCTGTTCTCGGGCCTAAGTCCACAGGAAAAACATCGGATTCCTCCATTTGTCATCTGGTGGACTATTACTGTTTTTCTGGTGAAACCACTGTCATAGTTTGTTCTGACACCAAGGAAAATCTTGAAGATCGTATCTGGGGAGAGATAAAAAAATTCCATCGCAGGGCCAAGGAACAATTCTCATGGCTTCCAGGTCATCTCATCGAAGGAAGAATGCGGCTGGTTACTGACAGCCGGGATGAGGCTACCGAGGGACGAGACTTCCGTTCTGGAATGGTGGGTATCCCAGTTAAAAAGGGAAACGCCGTAGTGGGTATTAGTGCGTTTGTTGGACGTAAAAACAAACGAGTAAGGATATGCGGGGACGAGCTTTCACTTTTGCCAAAAGCCTTCATTGACGCCATCGCTTCCCAGGCCAATCCAGAGGTTAAGATTACAGGCATGGGCAATCCATCACAAACAATGGATGCACTTGGACTTTTAGCCGAGCCACACACAGACCTTGGAGGTTGGGATGGTGGAATAGATCAAACCCCAAAAACCAAGACATGGAAAACTCGATGGCCGAATGGGATTTGCATTCAATTCCCCGGATCGGACTGCCCGAACATGGACGTGTCACCAGACGAAACGGTTCCATTTCCGTACCTGATGACCCGAAAGCAAATGGAGGAAGATGCCAAGATTTGGGGAAAAGATGACTGGCATTACACGATGTTCAACGAGGGTCGTATGCCAAAGGGTCAAGGCTCTCGAAGGATTATCACGCGCCAACTGTGCATCAAACACAAGGCGCTTACCGATCCGATATGGAAGAACACCAACCGAACAAAGATCGTGTCACTGGATGCTGCGTATCGTTCAGTCGGCGGGGACCGATGCGTTTTGATGACACTGGAGTTTGGTGATGAGGGAATAATTGAGGACTCCAGCATTGATGATGAACAGAATTTAGTAAACCAGATTCTTAACCAGCAGAGCAGTCGAAGGATAATCGCTTTAATCGACCTGACCATTATCCCAATCAAGGGTGATGAGTTTGAATCTCCAGAGGACCAGATCGTGATGTTCACCAAAAAGTATTGTGAGGACAGACAGGTTTCTCCCAAGAATTTCTTCTTCGATTCCGGCATGAGAACGTCCTTGGTCACGTCATTTACCAGGCTGTGGTCAACGGACGTGAATCCAGTTGACTGTGGAGGAAAACCGTCTGACCGAAGTGTTTCCGAAAATATTGACGTGAAGTGTTGCGATTACTACTCAAAGCGAATCACTGAGTTCTGGTACTCGGTTGGACTGATTATCACAGCGGGACAGTTCAGGGGAATGACCGAGGACGTAATGACCGAGGGTTGCTATCGGGAATGGAAAACTGTGGCCGGTAACAAGATTGAGGTCGAAACCAAATCGGACATGAAGGAAAAAACGGGCAGATCCCCGGATTTGTTTGACTGTCTTTGTATTGGTGTCGAGGGTGCACGTCAGCGTGGGTTCCTGATACGCCGTCTCGTAAACAAAGATTATATAGAAACCGACACCCGTTGGAAGAATGAACTCAAACGAAAGGTGATGGAATCGGTTAAGTCGAAACAGTTGAACTACGCAGCATGAAAATCCTTTTGGTAAATGGTCAAGTTATCCGACAGCAAATCTGGATCAGTTTTAATGATAGAAGCAGGGCTATTGATGTTCGATCCTTGATTAAATCTGGATACCCGAGTCTTAGACATTGCTTGTTTTCCACGGTAACAGAGGATGGTGAATGCATCTGGACTGAGGAATTGACTCTTAAAGACCTGATGTATTTGCTAAGAGTGTTCGTGGCCTACCAGGTGGCCAAAACATCTTTATCGTTAAGGATCTGAACGCCGTCCGTGAACTCGTACAGATTATCGACATTCCCATGAACGATCACCTTATCTCCAGGTTTGATGTCTTTGGTTTTGGGTCCAACATCGATCACTTCCCACCTTTTTCTGTCATCTTGGAATTTCTCAACCAGAAATATGCTGCCTTTCTTGGTTTCTTGTGGGAGTGGTCTAACGAGAATCCGTGAACCGAGTAGTTTCAATCTGGACATAGTTTTTGTTGGTGCTAACTATTGGATTATATATGCCTCGCCTACTGGATCGTCAAAAACAAATTCCCGGAGGGTTAATTTTCTACGAGCCTTCCACAAAATGGAAGTGCAGGCCATGGTCAAGCTTTGACCAAGTGGTAAGGGATTTGATCGCACATCGCCTTGGAAATCCTGCCCTTATAGAAAAGAACAAGTGGAAAACGGATTATGAGAGCGTGGCAAACGAGGTGGATGAATACAATGCCCTTCGATGCTTCCAAATGGGCTGGAACAATTTTATCGTTCAACTTCAAGGAGCATCACCGCCCCCAAAATCCTTGTCCCCGCACCAGCAAGGTCAAGTCGCTGCTGTGGCGGGGCGCGTTAAGAAAATCTGGGCGGGTATTAAGACACTCAACGATTGGATTGATTCCGGGGACGATCCAGTTCCAAAGGTTCAGTCTGAAACTAGGGCCGCTGCCTGTGCTTCATGTCCACAGAATGGTGAAGGCGATTTCTCGAAATGGTTTACGGCTCCAGCGAGTGAGGCAATAAAGAAACAACTAGAGCGATTGAGTCAACTCAATCTTTCAACGTCTCTCGATGAAAAGTTGAACATTTGTTCAGTATGTTTGTGCCCGCTCAAATTGAAGGTGCAGACACCTATGGCGTACATCAAAAAACATCTTAGCGATCAGGTATTTGATGAATTGAAAAGGGTTCCGGGATGCTGGATTGTCAGCGAACTCAGGTCGTGAAAGTGGCCTTGGTTTACATTTTCCCCACGGCATATTTCAAAACATACGAGCCAATGGTAAAGCGGTTCGTTAATTCATACATGGATCATCCTCCAGGGGAATCAGACCATGAAATCCATGTGGTGGTGAATGGACCTAGGATCAACACGCGCCAGGAAACTTTGTTCAATCCTTTGAAGGTCCACTTCCTTCAGCACAACAATGTGGGGAAAGACATAGGTGGATTTGTGGCCTTCGCTTCTCAAACGGATTGCGATTTGATGGTGTGCCTCGGAACCCCGGTTTACTTCCGAAAGGCTGGATGGTTGGATTTGTTGATTCAGGCATTTCTGGATAACGGACCAGGGTTGTATGGCCCGTGGTGTTTTCATGAACCAAGGCCACATGTAAGAACCACAGCATTTGCTTTACCACCAATGATTTTGAACGCATACCCGTTCGCAATCGGTGATGCTCAGCGTTATCAATTCGAGCATGGCCCAGACAGCATTACCTTATGGACAAAGCGTATGGGGTTTCCGGTACTGCAAGTTTCGTGGGATGGCGTGTTTGATTTTGAAAACTGGCACCCGGTCAAAAACGAGGAAAGTCTTATGTTAGACCAGCACACTAGCCTTGTTCATTGGACATGAAACCGATTGCGCTGTTTTACCATTGCATCGTCTCCAGTCCATTTATTGACTCAGATCACGCACTCAACATTCTCGAAGATCAGATGTCAGCTTTGCAATCAAGCGGATTGGCAAAAGCTTCTACTTTTACTTTCATAGGATGCAATGGGTTTGAATCGGATCTGGTTCCAGTTCTCATGCACGCGCCGAGTGATTGCACGGTGAAACATTTCCCCAGAGGTCAATCCGAGATACCAACCATGGATGCGATGAGGCAATGGTGCAAGATAAACCCAGGATACAACGTCTTTTATCATCACATCAAAGGCGTAAGCCACGGACCAACCGATCCTTACAAGAAATGGCGTCAGTGCATGGAGCGAGTTTGCGTTCATCAATGGAGGCAATGCGTGAGGGCTTTGGAAGATGGCTATGATTCATGTGGAGCGCACTGGCTGACACCTGAACATAATGGGCTTGTCACAATACCAATGTGGGGTGGTAATTTCTTCTGGGCTACATCAGACTTTCTGGCCACACTTCCAGAATTGCATCAGGACACATACGAGAACCGTTTCGAGGCAGAGTCTTGGATCGGAATGGGTCCACGCCGACCAAAGGTGAAAGACTTCGCTCCACACTGGCCGATGCAGGGAGGATGCTGGTGAAAGTTAGTAAATCCAACAACACAAAACCAACATAAATGAAAACTACAGTTATACATCATAGCGCCGACTTCGACGGACTTTTCTGCCGAGAAATTGCACGCAAGTTTTTACCCGATGCCAAGTTGATCGGGTGGGACTATGGAGACAAGAAACTTCCGATACCGGAAGGACAAACCTACATTCTGGACCTTTCTCCAGACAGCCTTGAGGATGGTCATTTAGCCAACGTGATTTGGATAGATCACCACAAAACGGCCATTGATAAGTATGGCTCGTCGCTTCCCGGTTATCGTATCGACGGCGTGGCAGCGTGTAGGTTGTCGTGGCAATGGTTCATGCATTGTGCGCTTCCAGACCATGACGGACACGAGCTTCCATTAAAGCAGGATTACATCAACCGAAGGGTGATTGAGCCATTGTCGGTCAGGCTCGCTGGAGAATATGATATTTGGGACAAGCGAGATCTGAATGCAGAACTTTTTCAACATGGCCTGAGAAGTCGGGATCTTGAAAACGATTGGGCCAACCTTTTGGAATTGGATCGCCGAATGTCCATTTCTGAAATCGAATCTCTCATCGACGTTGGCCACACCAAAGACCTTCTTAAACCTGACGGAACTACACCAAACCCAACAGTGATTAGATTGCTTGATCAGGGTCGAGGTATTCAATACGCCAAAGCCCATGAGAATGAATCCATTATCAAAAACATGGGTTTTACAATTCAGTTCGAGGGGTTGACGTTCTTAGCCTGTAATCACGCTCGCTATAATTCTTTACTTTTTACGGCTGGGCTAAAACCAGAACATGACGCCTGTTTCGGATTCAAGTATTCAAAAGGCAAATGGGAGGTTTCGCTTTATCACGCTCCCGGAAAGGAACACCACGATCTATCTCAGATTGCTGTTAAATATGGCGGGGGCGGGCATCGTGGAGCTTGTGGATTTAAAGCTGATAAACTGCCATTCATGTGAAAGTTTCGTTCATAGTAAGTGCCTTTAATCGTCCGCAGGCATTACGATGCGTGCTGGCTTCGTTACAGATCCAGACCGAGCGAGAGATTGAGGTTATAGTGGCCGACAATAGTGATAACGTGTTCACGATTCAGGACCATATATGGATCGTGGATTCGATGAGGGATTCACGGTTCAGACATCAGCATACAGCCGAACGAACCTGTTACGAATCAACCAAACTCGCGTCCGTGGATTGTATGGGTGACTGGCTGTGCTTTCCAAATGACGATGGTTATTACGTTCCTGAATTCACTGCCAGGATGCTCAAGTGTGCCGAGGCTAATCCCGAGTCATCGTTTATATTCTGTGATGAAGTTTACGATCCTCGCATGTCAGGAGAGTACTGTCACCACAATACGATCCCGGTCTGTGGCGGGATTGATAAGGGAAGCTTTATCTTGAAACGAACGGTTTTTGAAGGTGTGGATTTCCCGCCTTCTCCTGATGATATGTGTCGGGATGGGTTGCTGGTGGATCTGTTGACCAGTAAGGGAATTGGGATGACTAAGGCTCCGGGCCTGATGGTGGTTCATAACTGATGAAAACTAAAAGTGAATGGGTTGATGGAAAAGGCGGGTTGTGGGAAATGACGGCATCTTACGAATCCGATCACACCGAGGAACAACTCAGACAGTTCGTAAGAGATATACAGATTGATGCGTGGAACTCGGCGATAAAACAAGCTGCAAAGATTGTTTCATCTACAATGCGTCCTGAATTTATCAACGAGACCGAGAAGGTGATTCTTGGAGTTGCGTTCCATGAGACTTAATGAAAGTTATTGACCCCGTTGTTTTTAAGGAGTAATGGCTAGTCAATGGCCGATTACGATGACGCCCGATTCTGCGACATGCTTTCATACCAGGCCGTTCTGGATGATGCTCCACGTGGAACAAATCGCGCCTTAATAGACAACTGCGCAAATGGTGCACCTCCCTACACGGATGATGAGGTGGAGACAAACCAAATTCAGGTCAATGTCAATGACCTGACCATGACCCGGGCCTTGCATGAGGCTCGTAGTCAGTTCGTTAATGGGTTTCTAAAACCTGGAAATTTCTTCCGATGCCGAACCGATTACGGCAATAAGCACAAGCGAGAGGATTACAACACTGTAGTTACCAGTTCTGTAAACAAGCCTCTTAAAAAGTCGGTTCCGTATTTTGAATCTTATCGTTCCAAGATTGGCTCGTTGGTTTGTCACGGAATCTCTCCAGCCATCCGAGAGAACGAGGACAAAGTTGTTCCTAAACCTTTGGGAATTGGTGACGTGCTCGTACCCAGTGAAACTCTGTTGGGTTTCGAGAACATGCCGAGGTTAATTCTTCGTCGGTCATTCACCGGTATTGAACTTTCAAAAATCACCCAGCAATTGAAGCGTGATCCAGGATGGAATATGCCGATGGTTGAAAGGTGCATGGATTGGCTGGATTCGGAAACTGCTGCCACGGGACGTAACTACTGGCCTCAGATTTGGGCACCGGAGAAGGTTGCTGAGAGAAGGAAAGAAAATGCCGGATGGTATCCAACAAACTCCGCTCCGGTTATTAACACCTTTGATATTTATTTTTATGATACAAGTGAAAATTCCGAGGGATGGATTAGGAGAATAATTCTGGATTCGTGGGGCACGCCAACCATGGCGGGCGGTAACTTCAATCTTTCGAGAGATGGAAAGAAAAATAAATTGGAGCCAACCAAGGCCGATGATTTCCTTTTCACCTCTGGAGACAGAAAGGTTGGAACTACATGGCAAAACATAATCTCATTTCAATTCGCAGACCTGTCCTCGGTCGCACCATTCCGGTATCATTCCGTAAGGTCACTTGGGTTCCTGTTATACTCTGTCTGCCACTTGCAAAACCGTCTCCGATGCAAATTCAACGAGGCATTATTCGAGCAATTGATGATGCAGTTTCGGGTAAAAAGCATGGACGACGTTCAACGAGCGTTAAAGCTGGATATGGTCAACAAGGGGTTCTTGGACGAAAGTATCACCCCGGTTCCCGCTGCTGAACGATGGCAACCAAGGATGGACATGATCCAACTTGGGTTGAACGAGAACAGCCAGCTAATTGCAGCCAGCAGTGGTGCATTTGCCCAACGCCGGGATTTTTCTCCAGACCGTGTGGAAAAGACACGGTTCCAAGTCATGGCCGAGGTTAATGCCGATACAGCCCTGATTAGTTCAGCCTTGCAGCAGGCGTACCAATACCAAGCTTTTGAGGATGCCGAGACATTCCGAAGGATGATCAAGCCCAACTCATCAGACCCGATTGCCCGGGCGTGTCGTGCCTCAATTATCAAACAGGGCGTCCCGGAAAAGATTCTGATTCCCGAAGCATGGAGCGTTGAGCATGAGCGGGTCATGGGTGGTGGTAATAAGACCCAGGAAATGAGCATATCTCAACAGCTTCTTGAGATGCGACCCATGTTTGACCCTCAACCGCAACGAAAGATTTTGCATGATGTGGTTCTCGCTATCACGGACGATGCTGATAAAGCAAACGAGCTGGTTCCTGACATGCCAGCCGTCAGCGATTCGGTTCACGACGCTGAACTTTCCTTTGGGCCGCTCATGCAGGGTTCGCGTGTTTCACCTAAACCCGGGTTGAACGCCGTAGAAGTGGCTGGAACGATAATCAGTCTTATGGCTGGCAAGGTTAAGTCCATCATGCAAAGTGGTGGTCTGGGAACACCTCAGGATTTAATGGGCTTACAGGCATGTGCGCAGTACGTGACCTATTACATCAATGTTTTGTCTCAGGATAAATCTCAGCAAAAGGTGTCTAAAACATTCGGTGAAGCACTCGGGAAATTGATGAATGAAGTTACAGGGATGCAACAACGCCAGCAAGAGGCTGCGCAGGCAGCGGCACAACAAAATGGTAATGGCCAAGATCCTAAAGATGCGGCCAAGGCCCAGGCGATAATGTTGCAGGCACAAATCAAATCTCAGAATGCCAAGGAGAGCCACGCCGAACGCACAGCCCAGAAACGAATCAGCTTTGAACAGAAGTTGAAACAGGACCAGGAAAAGCACGCGGCTGACTTGAGAAAGAAGGCCGTTGAAACTAAAGTTGATGTAGCGGCTGAGGATCTAAAGACTGCTGCGCAAATAAGGCGTGAGAAGATGAAGCCACAGCCTAAACCCAAGGCTCCAAAGTGAACACGATCAAGCTGGCCATCAATGGACCCATTTCCGATCCCGACCTAGGAACGATATGCACAGTAGATGCGTTTCGGGTCGGTGATGGTTGGACTTGTGCACCAGATGGAATAGCTAAATCTTGGTATGTTAAAACCGATGATGTTGTCGCAGCGCTTAGATCAGCGTCAGAAAAAATAGAAGATATTACCTCGCATTGAAACCTGAAATCCTTTTGGATGAGTGGGGATGGACATTGACCAGAAAGGTTGGGGTTAAGGGTCCAATATTTCGTGCGGAGTGTGGAAATTTCAGCACTCAATGGAGAGATTTGGTAGATGACACAATTTCAGACGTTAAAAACATAAAAGACGGTAAAGTACAAACCAACAAACCATGAACATAAACCTCACACCGAAAGGCAGGTTCCTCGAAACCCCCACAAACCTCGGTCCACACCGTAAAATGGTGGACAGTCCTGAATTCATTCGCGCCACTGAAATTGCCATGCTCCAGTTTCAACTGGCCATCACCCAGTCAGGAGTTGACCAGAAAGAAATGTCACTTGGACCGGCAGGGTTGAAAGTGTTGGGTGCTCAAGAGTTTCTTAGCATACTCAAGAACCTGTCTGAAACACCAAAGGCACCACCAACAATTCTGCGTGCTGACAACCTTAACCACGCGATTTGATATGTGCAGAACGTGCAAGTATTGGTCCCCATACTGCCATATTACAGGGCTGGGCCAGTGCATGAATTACAAGTTACAAGACAAAGTAATAATCAATCACGACGGCCCGTTCAGAACGGCGCATGATTTTGGTTGCAGTTTACACGAACATGGATCTTATGAACCACTAAATCCAACCCACCCAGACCAATATCCAACAAACATATGCCAGCAATAGCCGAACCTCCTGTATCTGTAGTTTCTCCAACTGCACCACCGGCACCAGCACAGCCCGAGTTGAAGGTATCCCAAATACCTCCTCCGATTACACCGATGAACGCTCCCAAGCCTGGGAGTGCGCGGGAGAAGCTTCACGAAAGCTTGCGTAAGAAATCCGGTATCGAAACACCACCAGCCAAGCCTGAACCTGAAAAGGAAAAGGCCAAGGCTCCCGTTGAGGAACCGGAACGCCCAGGAGATGTTGAGATTGAACCGGGAGAATCCAATGAAGCGACACCCGAGACAAAGGAAACGAAAACCGAGCCTGTCACCGAATCCAAGGATGGAAAGAAACCTTCACCGTGGAAGCTTTTTGAGGCAGAGAAAAAAGCCAGAGTCGCAGCCGAGTCTGAGGTTCAAAGGTTAAGAAGCCTTATCGTTTCTGAACCGGAACTTAAGGCCAGAGAGGAACGGCTTACAAAGGCCGAGACTCGCGCAAAAGAGCTTGAGGATGAAATGCGTTTCGTCAATTACGCCAAGAGCCAGGAGTTCAAGGAAAAGCATCAGGTTCCTTACGAGAATGCTTGGCAAAACGCGATGTCTGAGTTGAGCGAAATAACTATTGAAGATCCAACAAACCATCAGCAACGAGCTGTGACAGCTCAGGACTTGATGGAGTTAGTAAATATGCCGCTGGGAAAGGCTCGGGAAGTGGCTGATTCCGTGTTTGGCACATTCGCCAATGACGTTCTGGCCCATCGTAAGGAAATAAAAGATTTGTTCATGAAACAGTCTAAGGCTTTGGAAGAAGCCAAGACCCATGGTGCTGAACGTGAATCTCAGCGCAGAGAGCAAATACAGAAGATGCAAGGTGCGGTCACTCAACAGGTCAAAGAGGTTTGGGATAAGGCGCACTCTTCCATTCTGGAAGATCCGCAAAATGGTGAGTACTTCAAACCGCGTGACGGGGATCAGGAATGGAATGACCGGCTTACCAAGGGATACACCCTTGCCGATAAAGCCATTGCTGAGATATGGGCACAGCTTCCAATGGACCCAAGGCTTACCCCGGAACAACGCGCAGAGGCCGTTAAACGTCATGCCGCAGTAAGGGCAAGAATCGCTGGATGGGGTCCGCTAAAGGCCGAGGTTACCAAATTAAAGAAGGCATTGGCTGAACGTGATGAGGAATTGAAAAAATACAAATCCAGCACACCTGCTGCTGGTGGAACTGCTGCACAATCCAATACTCCAGTGGTGGTCAGCGCGAGACAATCTTTGAGAGAAGGGCTTGCCAAGCTTGCTCATTAGCGTATAGTCACGACATGCGATCGTACCGTATGTATCCAAAACCTTAACATCGTCCCCGCTCACTTGCGGCAATCACCCCTCGATTGCCGGTACGACTTGTGGGCGGGGCAAGAGCACTAATCGTAGCCGGTGAAAAGATCAGATTATTTTTATCTGTTGACAAACCACACGTCACAGACTAAAAGCCAGTTAATCACTTAACTGTGGTTTGAAGTTTTTCTGGTTTTAGTAAAAACCATAAAAGGTACAATCGGAGCCTTTAAGTCCGTGCCCGCTTCTTAGGCGTAGCTTCTAAAACGCCGAACAATCGCAAGAACTACGGTCGTCGTTTGACGGCTGATTACCTTGCAAAACAGTAATTGTTTAATGTTTTAGAATTTTATGGCATGTCCCGATTCACAAATCGTAGCAGCGTGCGATTTTCCACAATTTTTAGTTGACCAGACACCTCGGTTCGACGAGCTAATTTTAGAGGACATTCGCCCGGTCGATGGCTGGCTCCTCAACGTCTCCACCGGCACAACCCCAATGGGTACACCCACGGAAGTTACCCAGGACCGTTTCCGTTCCGTATTTCCGAACACGACTAAGACCTGGACCCGCAAGGTCGCCAATGGTCCGGGGTGTACGGGTAATCCATGTGATCCTACCGAGCATTTGATCGGCTGGGGCGCGGATCGGTTGACCTGGTATGCCGAGCAACAGAGCTGGGCTACGCCGCTCCTGTGCTATGACCAGGACATGCACATCACCCAGGCCGAGGCGCACATTGACCAGATCATTTCCGAGATTCTCAGGCCCGCCACAACTGCAATCAGCAGCAATTTCCTTCGTAAACGCGCCTTGCTCTGGGGGCGACAAAAGAATGTCGCCAACCGTAATTCTGGTGCCGCTGGAACCGATGGTGTGTTCAGTTATACGTGGACCCTGGGCGGTGTGAATGGTGATGAAGAAATTTACTTCGACACATCGGCAGCTCCGTCGCGTGTGTTCAAACTGGTGCCTCAAATGCTCCAGAATCGGTTTAACCCGCTCATGTTGATGGGTTATGCTGGAAAGAATCCGTTCAAGGAAACCTCGCCGTTCATCGAGCTGGTGTCCGACATGGACACGGTTTGGTCGCTGGAACATCTCGGTGGTCAGCAGGGCGTAGGTGGCACCGATAATCCGAATGTGCTCGGCAACTGGAGATTCACAAATTTCGATGAAAGCACCAAGTACTGGCGCTATGGTTTCAGCGGTCAGATTGGAAACTTCATGACCCGGGTTGACCCGATGGGTCTGCGGTTCAATTACGTTACCGATCTGGGAGCAGGTTCAGCCCCGAATCGTTATCGTTATCAGATTGTTCTGCCCTACAAAAACAGCATCACAACAGGTGCTGGTGGATCGGCGGGTATCGGCTCAGATCCCAACACGGATTACGACCGTGCCCAGTTTCGGATCACTTACATCTGGCACAAGAACGGCATGGAACTGATGGTGCCTGACGCCAAGCCGCTCAATCCTGAAATGCCGTTTGGCCATCGTGACTTTGGTGGTAAATGGCAGTTCGTGATGGACAACCTGGGTGAAGATGCCAATGGCGTAGCCATCCAGAACAAACGTCGGAACAAAGGCCAGTTCATCGCCGACTTCCTGTATTACATCCGGCCCAAGCACACGGAATTCATCGAGTCCTGGCTTCATCGGGGGGAACAATTTTGTATCCCCGAGATAACAACCTGTTCCGATAGTCCTGGCTATCCACAACAGTTTTACGGATCTACTCCTCCGAACTGTCCACTGCCAGGTGCATATGCTGGTCTTTACGGAACAGGGGTGCCCACAGGTTCAGAGGATGGGCCTGTGCCGCAGCCTCCAGCGAACATGCCTTCAACCCCAGAGCAGTAAAAGGTTTCATGGTGAACGCCCCGACTCAAGATGTTGGCTTGAGCGGGGCGGATTTCCAGAGATGAGGCCAAGCCTTACCGGAGACAATGCGTTGAGCAAGTCCGAACGAAATACCGAAACGCTTAGTAAGACGTTTGTATCCAAATTTACCGCGTTGGTAAGTGGATCGAATCTCTCTAACTTGCACTTCGGTAAGTTTGTGAAGTGGATGATTTTCTCCACGCTGAGTTACGCACCAACGCTCTCTCCAGAGCCTTCGGAGAGTTTCGGCCTGTTTATGAAGCCTTCCTTTTTTAAGAGCATCTTGAATGTTTTGTTTCGCTGTTCCAAGAAAGAGATGAGATGGCCTAACGCATTGGGGATTGTCGCAATTGTGGCACACCTTCATGCCGACTGGTATCGAACTACCATTGGATTCCTCCCAAGAGTGTCGATGTGTATAAACTGGATTGTTTCCTTTTTCCAACCTTGTCATTCCGTATCCAGCGGTTGTTTTTCCAGCAGTCCACAGCCAGCACGGACCAAGATGTGGCATGTGTATAGGAACTGGTCCGTTTTTGTTGACGTTATTCCAAAACCTTTTTGAATCAGTTTTATTCATATGAGTGATTATTTTGAGGATGATGTATCTGACGCCAGTACAACACAATCGTCTGGAGATAGCAACGAAAAAGATTCCGGTGGTCAGACCTTCCTTTTGAACAAGGAAGTGTGCCCGGGCATGGAAGTCGGTGACACTGGCTCATTCAAAATCACTAAGGTTTTGGAGAATGAGTACGAGGCGAAATACATCTCCGAAAAGTCTGAGGAATCCACTGAGCCTGACGAAACTGAACCCGCAATGTCCAGTTCTGAGGGTGGAATGTTCGATTGATTGAGTGGCAACATGCGATACAAACGAGTTGCTATCCAGCGCAAGCTGTTTTAGCTGCATACCTCGGGGTCAGTTATACATCCTGAAACTGGTTCTGTTGTCCAAAATCCTTGAGCAAAAGGGCGGTGGAAGGCCAACAGTTCAGGAATTACTGGATTATGCTGCGTGCTTTTCATGCCTTACATCGGTTCAACTCCAAATCCTAAAGATTCAACTCCTGTGCAGCATACTTGGAGGGAATGTTAATTACGCCAACGAGATTCCGTCTGATGCGAGCATTACAGACGGAGATCCGGTATTGCTTTCAACCCTCGTAGCCGACGAGCTTGGACTTGATCCTCCACCTTCGGACGAATCCTATTCACTGGTTGGAACCAGTCCGGTCGTTGGAACGAACCATTTGGAGTGGACCACACCACCTTCAATAGATCCTTCCATAACAAACCTGATTCAGAGCCTTTACCTTCAACGTTCGGCTACGGCTGACAACATGCCGAACCCCAATGCTTGGCCCGACCTCATTACTCCTAATTCCCCAACAGCGCCGGTATATAATGTAAACCGAAATCCACCAGCCCTAAATCCTACCGGACCCTACCCAGATCCAAATTGGTCCACTATAAGATTTTGGCCCCAGTCTGAACTGCTCACAACCCCACTTCCATCATCATACGATGACAATGTTGGAACATCGACGTACTACGCATATCGACTGGTCATGATGTTGCGTTCAAGCACACATGGAGATCCGCCCTATGAAATGGACTGGAATGTGGTGGTTATGTGCCAACCATATAAACTTTGTTTCAATGATTTGGCAACCTGCCCAACCACAATCCCACAAGGAAGCAGAACCCTGGTATGGAATGCCCCAACTTTTTGAGAAAGGAACAATATGGCCACCTGTGATGTACAAACATTATTAGACGACGCAGCATGTTTTACGTGCCTGTCACCCGGCGTGCTTCAAATTCTGGAAGTGGCTCTTTTGTGCCAAATATTCAATTCCGCTGGTGGTGGAGGGTTGAGCGGTAAGGAAATATTTTCAGGTAATGGAGATCCAAACGGGGTAATCACTCCAACGGTTGCTGATGGATTGTATTATCAGAGAGACAGTGTTCCACCAAACCAAGTGTGGATATGGCAGGACGGTGCCTGGATATAAAAATATGCTCAAATACCTACTTCCATTATTTCTGGCCGCTTCATCATATGGCGCACCGTCGTTCCCGTACGTTATCGAGCCAACCAACAGACCAACCCATCTAGACGTTGTTCAAAACCAGGGCGGCACTAACGGGCATAACAAATGGGTGCCTATGTCCGGTGGTGATTCACTGTGGGTTACAAATCCAGCAGCAGCAGGTTCCATCAGCAACAAATATACCGGCGAGGTTCTAATAAATACCAAGCTCTTAATCGATCAGGGCGGTGGAGATAAGCTTGGATTTGGTGAAGGTCTTTCTTCTGCCTACCCAGACGTATCAGCATTTGCCGGACTTGGTGCCAGATACAGTTGGCCGTCAACGATGGGTCAATTCTATCACAATCACGCCGGTTATTTGCTCACACTTGGCTGGAATAATTACGACGCAGGCCCGGAACCGATAGGCCGCACGTACAGCAACATGAGCAAGACGGAGGATGGCTATAGCTTTTCGTGGTATAACGATTTGAACGGCGGATCTGGTTCTGGACTGAAAGACCTGCCTGGGAATGATATTAACTCGAACCAGAGAAACCCGGCTTTCATTTTAGCCTCCGGGGTTAACAACGTGACCAGCGAGGCTGTGATGCGTACGGCCGTAAGTAACTTTTATGCGTATGGCTATGGCGCATTGACGAATTATGATTTCATCCGGGCGTTCGGTGTGGAGAATTATTGGCTGACCAACCACCGTGACGCCAGCGGGGTGCTTGCCTGGAACACTAACACATGGCCGATGCAGACCGTGAGCCGAACCAATGTTGCTTATTATCTCTCAACCAACCTCTTTGAATTGTGGTTGATGCTTTACGGGGATACCCGACCTGTCCAGACAAACAATACTGAATTCGATGTGGATGCGTTCACCGGGGCAACATTTTGGATGTATCCAAATGGTCCGAATGGCATCCCTGGCGGTGGGCTGATGCAGCCGATGGTTACGCCCAGCTCAAAGCATTTGGACATCACCACATTTTATCAGTGGGGCGTTGGAGGTGTTACGTTTCAGGACACGACAACGGCCTTTGCTGGTACACCAGGTTCTGCTCAGCAGTTAATGCGCGGATATGGCGGATCTGCGACATGGCCAGGGTCACTAGCGTATCCCGGAGTATCGGCGAGTTCAGATTGGTTTCATTACTACACCAACCGGACTCACGGATTGATTTTGAATTATCTCTGGTTTTATCCTCCATTCCCGGTGTCCTTTCAGAGAGAAGCAAACGGAGTAGCATTGGAATCCGGTGTGGTCATAAACGAGCCGGGAAGTTCAGGAGTGTTGAGATTGGCTATCGGAGCACTGCGATCATCTATTCATTCCCTCACAAACTGGGAAGCTGGCACGATTCATTGGATACCTCAGACTGACAACCTCCTGTACGATGGTTCATGGACATATTCCGACTGCAAAGACTTATTGAGCGTCATGGCTATTACTGGTGGTGATGAATGGATACGTAGCGCGAACGGCGGAGTGCTCACCAATACATCATTTCGACTAACCGTTACGAACGTTGGGCAAATATCAGTTTGGCAGGATCAACTTCGCGGGGCAAACAGCGGGTTCAAGGTTATTAACTTTGGACCGACAAACCAGATTTGTTACCGGCCAATGATGGGTGGAGATGTTGCGGTGTTCTTTAGCAATGAAGATCCGAGTGTGGCAACGAACCTCACTGTAAATTGGGGCCAGCTTAATTTCGCAAGTAACTATCCTGCGTTGGTAAAATCCTCATGGACCAACGACGCGATCATTGGCTCATACACCAATTCATTCACGGTATCGGTGCCTGCCTCGAGCAGCACACTGCTCAGGTTCAGTCCGGTGAGCGGAAGCGGGTTGAGCAATTATGTTCAAACTGCGATTTCTTCTGCTGTTGGACCCGGCACGATTAATCAACTCGCCATGTTCACCAGTGTGAGTAACGTGGGCAATTCAATTCTGGATCAGGTTTCCACGAACATGATTGAGCAAAAGTCCCATGTGAGCGGGACGTTTACCAATCTGAACACGAACCGTATTTACGGCAGATACACCAGCGCCAATAATTTTGAGACGTTAGAAACTATAGCGGGAAGTGGATCAACTGATGTAAGCAAGATTCACACGATACAAGGATCATCTTCAACCAACGGAAGCACAGCCTTATATATTCAAGATTCGTGGGGGTTTGAGCCAACCACTCCATATTTGGGACACGGAGCGGGTGATATTTATCCTTTGGCTGATAACGCCTACAACATTGGAAGCACTTCGTCTAGGGTTAAAGGTGTTACGGCTGGTCCTTTGGGGTTTGCTGTATTTGGACAGGCCGCAAGCATGAGTTCCGTAAACATGGGCGCTGCCTACGGGTTTGGTGTTAGCGATGCAGACATAGGAGTTTTTTCTGGTTCCACTACAAAATTTGCCGCTTTCTTAAATACCGGAACCGGAGTTCAGGGACTTGACCTTGGTGTTAGACAGCTAATGGGCGGTGACACGGATAGCAATTGGGGTCAAAGAAGTTCGTATTTGATGTTTCACGATAACAATGTGGTTCAAATTGGAACCAATAATGCCAATGGATCGGTTACTCCATCAACGGCCAGGTTGCAGGGCGTAACGGTTTCGTCTGGGATTGATAAGCCTGGTGGTGATTTGATCTTGGCTGGAGGTCAATCAAGCGGTGCCAGTACTAATGGAAACTTACGCATACAAACAGGGCTAAGGTCAACGTCTAGCTCAACCCGGAATTCTCTCTTGGATAGGCTTATAGTTCGAGCCGATCCCATTACGTTGACGACCAATTCAGCAACCACAATTCTTACCTTCACGCTTCCAACTTCACTGACGTGCGTGGGCGCAAAGATTTCCGCAACCACTGAAATCAAAGACGGTACAGACGTGGCCACGATTCGTGAAGAAGTTGCAATCAGTGCTATAAACAAGGCTGGCACCGTCACCGCGACAAACGCGGCTTCAACAACTATTGCAACACTGGCTACAGGTGCGGCAACGATAGCGAACGTGTGGTCAACCTCAGTAAGCAGCACTACAGTTTCCGTGAAGCTGACTACGACAACTGGAGGAATTCAATCAACCACCGCCCGATTAGTTGGCGTGAGACTGGAGTTGGATTCAGATGGATTGTCCGTGGTCAACTGGAACGAGAATTGAACATGAAAAACTTCATCACCTTAATCGCAATTGTCTGTGTCAGTTCGCTCATTGGACTTGGCTTGAGCGCGGTTGATGGGGTGCGCCAAGTCGTGGGCGGGACCGATACGGTCAGCACAACGGTTGGAGGTGTTAAAACATATTACGCAACATTGACACAAACCGGAACCGGCGCTCCAGCGGCTACAGTAATGCCGGGTAATACTGTGGGTGCCATTGTTTGGGGGTATAGCGCCCCTGGAAATTATACAGCCACGTTAACAGGAGCTTTTACTACCAACAAAACGTGGACCACGATTCAATATAGTGGTCCGGCAAACAACTTCGCAAAGGCAACAATTCAGCGAACTAGCGCAGATGTTCTTACTGTGCAAATCAGTTTTGATGGAGACGGTCTTGGGAATGATCTTTTGATTAACGCACCAGTTCAAATCCTGGTTTTTCCATGAGAAAATCACTCCTAATCCTCGGGCTT
>Ga0070688_100000198_pt1 | contig 31982 bp, 27 predicted proteins | sample KBSS13HmetaG_FD_64679 | JGI IMG/M metagenome (GOLD analysis project Ga0070688, IMG submission 64679) | Switchgrass rhizosphere microbial communities from Kellogg Biological Station, Michigan, USA - KBS S1-3H metaG | ecosystem: Host-associated > Plants > Roots > Rhizosphere ...
CTGAAGCCCTGGCTCGGGTACTACAATCGTGAGCGCCCCCACACCAGCCTGGGCCAGCGACCGCCGTTCACCCGACTCCCGTCAGCTGTGAACAACGTCGTGAGACATCACAGCTAGCGCAACAGCACCAACCGCCGCGTCTGCCGGGTGCCCATGTGGTCCATCATCAGGAAGTACAGGCCCGGGGGCACTCGCGCCCCGGCGCCCGACGACCCCGCCGCCGCCGGGCCACTTGGATCAGTCGCCGGGCACTGAGAAGTAACGTCCGACATGGAAGCACCGAACCACGCTGGGATGGCGCGGGTCAAGCCTCACCTCACCACCTGTCGCACGGGTGTCCTGCCTAAGAGTGCGCGCCAGAGCCCGGCGCTGCCCAGCCCGAGCACGATCGCCAGCGCAACCCACGTCGTGTTGCCGGGCCACACCGTGAGCTTCCAGGTGAGGACGCTGGCTTGGAGCACTGAGTTGACGAACACCGCGAGCATGCTGGCGAGCAAACCCACGCGCATGAGCACGATCAGCAGCACCGCCGTCGAGCCCATCGCGAGCGCCAGATTGAGCGTGACCAGTTCGCCGCGGGGCATGGCCATGGGCACGAACAGCAGTGAAGCGAGCGCGCATGCGAGCCACGTTCGTCGCGTCACGAGTCGCAACGCCACCAGCACCACCACGAATCCCAGAGCGGTCACCACGGCTGAGCGAGCGAGCAAGAGCAGTTCCGCCAGCTGGTGGCGAAACCCCAGCGTGCCGATGAGCGTGGGTTCCACGAACCCGACGTTGTCGGGCCGGCCGGGCGGCAGGCCGAACCAGGCGGGCGCCGCCTGGTGCACGGCGACGCCGAGACAGATCCCCACACCGACGAGACAGCCCACGAGCACGTCGCGGCCCACGAGCGGGTCGTCGTGCTGGCCGTCCAGCAGCCGCACCCACGACACCAGCACCCGCGGCCAGAAGTGGCGTACGTAAGGTTCGACCGCGAGGTAGAAGATGCGAGCGAACGCGAAGTCGTACAGCGACCACGCCAGCGCTACCGAGAACTGGAGCGGCAGGCCCTCCATGGTGTGATGGCCGCCGAGCACCCAAACCAGCAGGCGCGAGCCAAAGAGCACGGAACCGACGCGCATGGCACCCCTGCGATCGCCACGCCCTGCTCGGAGATTGCGGCGCGCGAGCCATGCCGCGACCAGGAACGCGACCAGCAAGAGCAACGCTCGCACGAGCGCACTGCCGCGAGCCACGGGGTCGCGAGCGATCGCAGCTGGGGCGGCGTGGAGTGGGGCGAGGGGTGACACTTCGAACAACACCGGCCGTGCGCCGAGCGAAGCCGCCTCGACCCGCAGTCGCTCCGGGGGTCCGGCGCCCGCCGGGCCCTCCCATGCGAGGCGGCGGTCTGCGAACGCGGCGGGCAGGCCCGTGGGTTCGGCGGGCGTGAATGCATCGATGTTCAGTCCAGCCGCCTTGAACAGCGCGGGCCAGTCCGTGGTCGCGACGTCACCACCACCGCCGGTGGGGACCGCGGCGAGACGCCGCAAACGGCCGCGCACGTCGAGGCGCACTTCCACCATGCCGGGTGTGTCCGCCGGGGGGTCGTTCGGCGTCACCCGTTGCAGAGCGCTCTGCGGGACCATGGCGCGCGGACTCTCACGGTGCCAATGGAGGAACCCCGGCGCGCCGCTGGCCGCGAGCTTCGTCCAGCGGTCCGGACTGCGGTCGCTGGCCGCCACTCGGTCGACCACGGCCGACTCGTACACGTATCCCTCGACGCCATCGCCCGGTTCCGGGAACCCCAGCCCCTGCAGGAGGAGTCGCGCACGCGTCTCCATCACCTGGGGTGTCTCGCGCATGCGTGCTGCCGGGATGAGCCGCGTGTGCGGCGCCACGCTCAACGCGGTCGCAAGCCCGAGCACGAGCGCGGTGATGCATGCCCCGCCGGCGGCGGGGCGGAGTGCGCGTTCGCGTTTGCCCGCGGCCGCGAGGAGTTCGGGCTCGAGCGTGCGGCCCGCTGCGAGCGCGGCCGCGATGGGGTCGCCGCCCGGGAGGGTCGCCGCCACCTCGAGCGCCGACTGCGGGCGCTGCGACGGGTCCGCCTCGAGACAGCGACCGATGATCCTTGCAACCTGCGGGTCGAGCGCGTGCTTGTCGGCGGCGGGGTTCGCAGCCCCGCCGCGCGAGCGACGCGGACGCGTGGCCGCGACGGCTTCGCTGGGCTTGCCACCCGTGTAGGTCTCGTACAGCACGAGTCCCAGGCTGTAGAGATCGCTTCCGGGTGTGGCTTCGCCGCCCTTCAGTACCTCGGGCGCCATGTACGCTGGCGTGCCCACCACGTGCTGGCCCTGTGCGATGTCGCTTTGAAGGGCCGCCAATCCGAAGTCGGTGATGCGCACGCGGCCACGGCCATCGACCATCACATTGCCGGGCTTTAGGTCGCGGTGCAGCACCCCGCGCTCGTGGATCGCGGCCAGGCCGGCACAGATCTCACGTGCGATCTCGGTGGCCTTGTCTGCCGGCAGCCGCCGGATGCGGCGCAGGAGGGATGCGAGGTCCTCGCCGTCCACGAACTCCATGGACAGGAACGACGAACCCTCTGCCTCGCCGATGTCATAGACACGGCACACATTGGGGTGGGCGACCTGTCGGGCGAGCCGGACCTCGGACAGGAACAGCTGCAGGGCGACGCCGCCGTCCCCGCGCGACGCGTGGATGAACTTGAGCGCGACCATCTGCCCGATGCGCAGGTCCTCGGCGCGGAAGACCTCCCCCATCCCACCATGTCCCACCCGCTCGACGATGCGATAGCGGCCGGCGAGAACGCTGCCCGGCATGCGGAGACGCGTGCCACTGCTACCGCTCGGAGACGGCGACGAAGCCGGGAGCGTGGGTGACTCCTCGGGGGTCGGCGCGGCCACGGTAGGCATCGTCGAAGAGGGCTGCAGCGCCGTGCCGCACGCAGGACAATAGCGATCGTCGTCTGTAGAGGTTCGATCGCACGTGGGGCATCGGCTACTCATGCGACTCCTTGCGGCAATTGGAAGAACACCATCGGGTTTCGCCGTGAATCGCGAATGGCTCCTCGATTTTCAGATCACGCTTCACGTTCCGCGGGCCCTATGGCGTCAGGGCAGCAATCGGGCGCGGCCCCGGACCGCAGAGCCGCGCCCGAGGGAGCGCCTGCGGCTACTTCCGCGTGTACTCGATCGTCATCGTCTTCATTTCTTTCTTGGCGCCGGGCGGAACGGTGTACATCTCGAGCGTGTGATGGTCGGCATCCGCGATCGTCGTCACCATTCGATTCTTGGACGGCTTGCCGGTCAATGGGTCCGACATGGTGGCGATCCAGTTGATCACCTTGCCGCTGGCATCCGCGGTGCCCTGCATCGTCTCGATGCCGGTGCCCATGTTGTCGATCCACGTGCCGACGTACTTGCCGATGACGTTGTCGTACCCGGTGATGCCGCAGCCGTTGAACGGTTGGCCCATCATCTGGCCGCTCACCATCTCCTGGCAGTAGCGGCCGTCCATCAGCATGGTGGTCGTCGAGGTGGACGCCGACTCCTGCCACGGCTGGGACGGATCCATCTGGAACCGGACCTTCGCGTTCCAGTCACCGGCAAGCTTCTTGAGCATCTCGTGCTGGGGGCCGGGCGTGGCGGCCTTCGCCATCTTCTCCATCATCGCCTGCTGCTCCGCCGACATGGCCGGCGGTGAATCGGCAGCATACGCGGTGGTGGCCATGAACAGCGCGGCGACGAGCACGATCGACTTCTTCATCGGAGCCTCCTCATGCGCGGGGATGACAGGTGCGGGGATGAACGGTCGGACATGCTACTACGCCTCAAGCGGTCGGTCAGGGCCTGCTGGCCTTCTTCCCTTTCAGCTCGTCCCGGATCCGCGTCAGGATCTCGAAATACCTCCACTCGGGCGGCGCGCCGGGCTCCTGATGGTGGTCGGGCTTGAGCACGAGATCGCCGGTCGCGAGCAGCACCCGTTGCACCTCGGGATTCTGCCGGACCTTCTCCTGCGTCACGGCGACGATCAGCCGATAGTGCTCGCCCGGCGTCGGCGACCGGTAGTCGAAGCGCCGGCCCTCGAACGTCACCCAGCCGATGTTCATCCGGCGCATGTTCTCCTCCGCCAGGTCGCCGGCCTTCTTGGCTTCGAAGCTCGTCAGGTCGGCGACCTGTTCGCGCGTGTACTTCCACTCCAGCCCCGGATACGTCGCGCGCGGATCCTTCGCGTTCTCGGGGTACAGCATCATCTGCCAGAACCCTTCGAGGCTCGCGTAGCGGCGGCCCCGGAACGTGAACGGCGTCGGCGCGAAGTTCGAGAGCAGGCCCAGCTCGTTGCGCTTCGACAGGATGACCTCACCGGGGCCGGCCTCCTGGGGCAGGATCTCCCACGCGGGCGCGCCTTCGGACGAAACGGGGGTCCACCAGTGCGCCGGGTAGTCGGCCCGGTCCACGCTCGCTGTGGGCACGGAGGTCGCGGCGGGCGGTCGATCGGCGTGACACGACGCGAGCACGAGCGGTACGACGGCCAGCGCGAGGATCCGACGCGCAGCCGACGTCATGGTTGGGTGCGCAGCCATTCCAGGAGAAGCGCTCACACCGCGGGCAGCGGCTCGTTCTTCCGCCGCCGGCTCAGGATGCCTGCCGACACCAGCGCGAACACGACCGCCACCGGAAGGGGTTCGAGGAGCGTGAGGGCGGCGTTGAACAGCGGGTTCTTGTACATCTCGGCGAACTTCTGCATCTCCTCCTGCTTCGCCGTGAGCTGCGCCTCGCTCGCCCCGCTCTGGCGCATCTTTTCCAGCTCGCGCGCCTGGTACTTCTCGATGTAGTCGCTCTTGCCGCCGAAGTAGACGGCCTCCCACGTCGCCACGTAGCAGGCCGAGGCCACCAGCGCGATCAGCGCGCCCACGCCCAGGGCCTTCATGAACCCCACCCGGCCGCCGGCCACGTTGTCACGGTACGAGCGCACGCCGAAGAAGATGAGCAGGAACGCCAGCACCATGGTGGTGTAGCCGAGCACCAGGGCGGCGTCGTTCCCGATGGCGTCGTGGAACGGCATGGTGGCCAGCATCATCGCGGACAGGATGCCGCCAGAGATGAGGCCGAACGTGAGGACGATCTTCTTCATGCGAGGCTCTCCTCATGAGAGGGGGCGAGTCAAGGCCCGGGCGCTGCGAGCAGCCCCGGTGGGAACGCCCGCATCCTGTGCGCTCAGGCCCCGGCGGCGCGTCACCCGAACGGATGATTCTGGAGCGATCAGGGCGGAAATCACCCTTTCAGGGGATAAGCCCGGCCTCCTTGGCGAGCTGCACGGCTTGCGTTCGACGCCTCGCGGAGAGCTTGCTGAACAGCCGTGCAGCGTGGGTCTTCACGGTGTTCTCGCTCACGAACAGCCGCTCGGCGATCTCCTTGTTGCTGAGCCCGGCCGCCATGGCCTCGAGGATGTCCAACTCGCGAGGGGTGAGTCCCAATTCCGCGACCCTGGCCTGATCGCGCACGAACGGACCGCTGCGCGCCACGGGCACCTCCACGCGCACCTCGCGGCTCACCACGCGCTCGCGCGTGAGCTTTTGGCCAAGCCAGATGCCGACCACGGCGAACACCAGCGCCACGATGCCGCCGTAGATCTCGAGCGAGTGCTCGATCACCAGGTAGCGGTACTCGACCAGCTTGAGCAGCGCGACCAGCACGCCGCCCAGGAGGCCATAAAGAAGAACCGTCCTCTTCACGCGGGGTAGTACTCCTCGCTCCGCCCCCAGCGCGCCCGAGCGGCGCCGGAGGGAGCGGCGAGGCTATCGGGTCCGCCTCCGGCGCTCCAGCCGGGCGACGTTGACGCATGTTAGGATGCGCCCCGCATCCGCAACACCACCACCTGAACTCATCATCCATGCCGCGTCTCTGCGTCGCTTCCTTCGGGGGATTCATGCTCCGTCTTGTGCGAGGCTCCAAGGCCTTGTCGCTCGGCGTTCGCCTGTTGTCGGCCTTGTCGATCTCGATCGCGGGAGGTCTGCTCGCGGCTGCGTGCGCGAGCGCCCAGGTCCCGGACTCCACCGCGACCCTCGGGAGCCGCGCGCCACGGTACGTCCCGCACGCGTCCGCACCCGCCAAGCCCAAGGCCTACAGGATGCATCTGCACGGCGGACTGTTCGCGCCGGTCGACGTCAATGCGACGAGCCCGACGCTCGGGCTGCGCCTCGGCAGGCGCATCGTCTCGCACGTTCAGGGAGGACTGCTGGTCGGCTGGACGTTCGAGCGGAAGAACCTGGAGCAGCCCGTCAACAGTCTTCCGGGCCTGCAGCCGCAACGGATCCTCGCGCGTGCCGACGGACAGCTGGTGCCCGCGATGGCGTACCTCCAGGTCGACTTGAACGAGACCCGCTTCCTGGTGCCCTACGCCGGCATCGCCGCGGGCTACGAGTGGCTGAGCCTCAAGGTCAACGACTATCGCACCGGTGAGGCGGCGTCTGCGACGTACACGAACTTTGCGTGGGAGAGCTGGGGAGGCGTTGGCCTCCGACTGGGGCCGGACATGACGTTCGACTCCGAGCTCTTCTACAACGGCGGCTCGCTCGAGCGCGACGTGACGGACCCGAGCGGCCAGAGCTACCGCGAAGCGGTCCACGCGAACGGTGTGGGAGCCAGGGTGGGCGTGAACTTCCTGTTCTGATCATGCTGCGCACCCTCCCTGTTCGCGCGCTGAGCGGCCTCGCCGCCGGAGCGTGCCGCGCTCTCCTCCCGCTCCTGTTCGCCTTGTCGCTGTCTCTGGCGTTCCGTGTCCCCGCGGCGATCGCGCAGACCGGGCCCGAGCTGTGGTCGATCCAGCTCGACGGCGGACTACTCATGCTGAACGAGGCCCGTGGGACGAGCCCCAGGATCGGCATGCGCTACAGCAAGCACTTCACCTCGCACGTCCAGGGCGGCTTGCTGACCGGGTTTGCGTACAAGGGCGCGAGCCTGGAAGCCCCGGCCGCGGCCACGCCGGGCGGCGAGTCCCACGTCGAGCTCGCCCGCACCGATGCGCGCCTGGTGCCGCTCATGGGATTCATGCAGGTCGACATGACGGACCGGTTCTGGTTGGTGCCCTTTGTCGGCATCGGCGCCGGCTATGAGTGGCTGCGACTCATCACGAAGGACCATCGGACCGGACTGGAGTCCATGGTGACCTACGGCAACATCGCCTGGGAGGGCTACGCCGGCGCCGGCGTGCGACTGACCAGCAGGGTGCGTGTGAACGGCGAGTTGTTCTACAACGGGGGTTCGCTGGAAGCGCGCGTGCTCGACCCGGATGGCAGCACATGGCGTGAAGCGATCCACGTGAACGGCGTCGGAGCCCGGGTCGGGCTCGACATGATCTTCGAGTAGGCGATCAGCTTGGGTCGTCGTTCTCCGACGACTTCCCCACCGACGCGTTCAGCGCCGCCGCCAGGCCGGCATCGCCGCTCAGGAGATCCTTCCAGCCAAGCTCGACCCCCTTCCGATGGCCCTTCTCCACCAGCTTGAGCCCCTCGGGAGCGATGGTGAGCATGTAGGCCTTGCCCTCGATGTCGAGCTCACGCTTGAGGGCCTTCTCCAGTTTCGTCGCCATGAGTGCCTCGTTTCTCGGTGGTGTGAACGGCGTGAATGATCAGCGAACAGTCTGCAGCGCACAACCTACTTGTTGAATCGGATCTCGAGGCAGTCCCCGTCTAGCACGACGTAGTCGCGGCCTTCCAGTCGCATGCCGCCTCGCTCGCGCGCGATCGCCTCCGAGCCGGCCTCCAGCAGCCGCTCGCACGGGACGACCTCGGCACGGATGAAGCCCTTCGCCAGATCGCTGTGGATCTCGCCCGCCGCGTCCACGGCGCGCTCGCCCTGGCGGAGTGTCCACGCCCGCACCTCATCGGGGCCGACCGTGAAGAACGAGATGAGGCCCAGCAGCCGGTAGCAGGCGCGGATGACGAGCGAGAGCCCGTCCTGCTCGATGCCGAGCTCGCGCCGGAACGCGTCGCGCTCGTCCCGCTTGAGGCCCACGACCTCGCGCTCGAGATGGGCGGCGAGCCCGACGACCAGCGTGTGCGCTCCGGCGGTCGGCAGCGGGCGGGGACCGCCCTCGCCCTGGTTCACCACCACCAGCAGCGGCTTGAGCGTGAGGAATTGGAATCCCCGCAGCAGCTTCGCTTCCTCCTTGTCGAACGTCTCCGCGCGCAGCGGCCGCTCCGCCTCGAGCGCGGCCTTGATCCGGACCAGCAGCACATGCTCGCGCTCGCCCTCCTTGCGGCCGACCCGGATCTCCTTCGCCAGGCGTTCGAGCCGCGTCTCGGCGATCGCCAGGTCGTTGAGGATGAGCTCGCTCTGGAGGTCACGCAGGTCGCGCGCGGGATCCACGCCCGCGCCGGCCGGCACCGCGGCGTTCTCGAAGTCGCGAACGACCGCCAGCAGCGCGTCGCAGTTGCGCACGCCCGAGAAGAGATCGGGACCGCGCGCGCTGGCACGGGCGCTCGTCTGGCCGACCGCGACCGTATCCACGAACTGGACGCGGGCGTGCGTGATCTTCTTCGGCTTGTAGAGCGCGGCCAGGCGATCGACGCGCTCGTCGGGCACGACGACCACCGCGATGCGCTCGCGGCCGCTCGTCGCCGCCGCCTGCGCGCCGGCGCCCTCGACGAGGATCTCGAACAGGGTCGTCTTGCCCGCCTGCGGCAGGCCGAGGATGCCCACGCTTTCCATTCAGCTCCGGGATGGTGACTCGAGGGTGGCAAGGAATCGCCCGCGGACCATGGTCGCGCGGGCGCGCGGGCGGACATCGAGACGTTCGCGGCGAAGGCTAGGTGCGGGCGTGCAGCGCCGTCAATGCATCGGCCCGGGGGCTACGGACGCGGCCTGAACTCACCGAGCGCGCCCGCGGTCCGCCGCAGGTCGGCGAGCAGCACGTCCATGTCCGCGAGCGTCGTGCGATGGTTCATGATGCAGGCACGCAACGCGAAGCGGCCGCCGACGGAGGCATTGCTCATGTAGGAGCTGCCGTCGCGCTGGAGAGCCACGAGTATGCGCTCGTTCCAGCCGTCGAGCGCGCGCTCGACGCCCTCCCGATCCGCGCCGGTGACCAGGTCGAGCGCCCGCCGCGCCTCGGCAGGCACGTGGCGGAAGCACACGATCGACAGCTCGACCGGCGCCAGGCGCTCGAAGTCGTGGCTCGCGTCGACCTTCCCGGCCAGCGCCGCGGCACAGGCGAGATCCTTCTCGACCGACGCGCGAAGCGGCGCGAGGCCCACGGCCCGCAGCATCATCCACACCTTGAGCGCGCGGAAGCGGCGCGACAGCTCGGGCCCATGGTCCCAGAACGCGAACGACTCGGCCGGGGCGGAGTCCATCACGCGCATGTACTCGGCCTGGTGGGCGAACGTCGCGCGCGCCGCCGCCGGATCGCGGTAGAGGACGCAGCCGCAGTCCACCGGCAGGTACAGCCACTTGTGCGGATCGAGCGCGATCGAGTCCGCCCGGGCGAACGCGGAGAGTTTCGCGCGCACCGCCGGGGCCAGGGCCGCGAAGCCGCCGTAGCTCGCGTCGACGTGGAACCACAGACCGTGTCGCTCGGCGACCTCGGCGAGCGCATCGAGCGGGTCGATGGCGCCGGTGCCGACCGTTCCCGCGGTGCCGGCGACGCAGAACGGCTGGTGCCCCGAGCGGCGGTCCTCTTCGATCATCGCCTCGAGCGCGTCGACACGCATGCGCAACGCCCCGTCGACCGGCACCTCGCGCACGTGCTCGCTCCCGATGCCGAGGAGCGTCGCCGCCTTGGCGACCGAATGGTGCGTCTCGGGCGAGACGTAGAGCCGCATCGCGCGCGGCAGCGCGTGCGCGCCCTCCCGGGCAAGATCGATCGGCGCCTTCATGCGGCGGGCCATCGCGAGCGCCGACAAGTTCGCCATCGAGCCGCCGCTGACGAAGATCCCGTCCCCCGCTTCATGCGCGCCGACCATCTGCCTCACCCACTCCACGGCGAGACGCTCGATCTCGGTCGGCCCTGGTGCCGAGCGCCACACGGTGAGGTTGGCGTTGAGCATCGAGGCCAGCAGGTCCGCAAGGCTCGCGACCGCGACGCCGGGAGACTGCACGTACCCGAACATGCGCGGATGCCCGTTGTGCCGGGCGAACGGCAGCAGCCGTTCCTCGTACTCCTGCAGCGTCGCCTCGAAGCCCACCCCCTCCTCGGGCAGCTCGCGGTCGAACGCGGCTCGGATCTCGCGCGACGTCGTGGCGGGCGCGAGCCGCCGGTCGCGAAGGCCCTCGTGGTAGCGCACCATCAGGTCGAGCATCGCCTCGCCCCAGCGTCGCAACACGGCGGGCGAAGGCTCGAGGGGCGCGGCGGGCGTCGGCGGGCGTCGGGTCGGCAAGGGTCCTCCGAGGCCCCTACGCAGTGGTCGCGGCCAAGGCGCGCTTGAGCAGCGCGATCTGGCGGGCATGATACAGGTTGTGCCGGGTGACGCCGATGAACTGCGTGTACGCGGTGTAGGGAGACTCGGGAACGAGGGGGTCATCCAGCCGCTCGCCAGGGAGCGTTCGCCTGAGCTGCTCTTCCAGTCGGATGACTTCCGCGGTCATTCGCTCCCCCACCTCTCTGTCGACCTCACGGTACCGCCGCCCAGCGGTGGGCGCGAACCCTCGAGCGTGCCGTGGCGGATGGGTCGTACGCGCGGCGGCGATCCGCGGCCCTACTTCATCTCCCCGAAGGTCCCGCGGCGCTCGAACCACTTCACCGTTTCGAGCACCGGCACGACCGTGAACGCGAGCGCCGCCGTCAGCGCCCAATCGGTCCATGCGAACGTGAAGGTTCCGAACGCCTTCTGTAAGAATGGCACGTAGACGATGACGCAAAGCAACACGAGCTCCCATCCCACGGCCAGGTTCAACCAGCGGTTGGCGAACGGCTTGTGCAGGACCGAGAGGCGGTCGGACCGATAGTTGAACGCCTTGAAGAACTGGATGAGCACCAGCGACACGAACGTCATGGCCATGGCCTCGGGGAGCGCACGCCCACTCCGGACCAGCCAGGTGAACAGGCCGATGTTGACCATGGCGGACCAGAGTCCGCCCGCCAGCAGCAGCACCATCAGCGGTCGGGTGAACACGCCGGCCCTGGGGTTCCGCGGCTTTCGCCGCATCAGGTCCGTCTCCGGGGGATCGACCGCCAGCGCCAGCGCCGGCAGGCCATCCGTGGCCAGGTTGACGTACAGGATCTGCACCGCGGTCAGCGGCAGCGGCATGCCCGCGAGTGCCGCGCCGGCCATGAGCAGGATCTCGCCGACATTCGATGAGAGCAGGAACGTCAGGTACTTGCGGATGTTGCTGAAGACGATGCGCCCTTCCTCCACCGCCGCCACGATGCTCGCGAAGTTGTCGTCGAGCAGCGTCACCGCCGCGGCCTCCTTGCTGACGTCGGTGCCCGAGATACCCATGGCGATCCCGACATCCGCCTTCTTCAAGGCCGGCGCGTCGTTGACGCCGTCACCGGTCATCGCCACAACGTCCCCGCGAGCCTGCCACGCGGTGATCACCCGCAACTTGTCGGCGGGCGAAACGCGCGCGTAGACGCCGACGCGATGGACATCGCGCATGAGCTCGTCGTCGGTGAGCTTCGAGAGTTCGTGGCCCGAGACCACGCGCCGGCCATCCAGGAGCCCGATCTCGGTGGCGATGGCGGTGGCCGTCAAGGGGTGGTCCCCGGTGATCATCACCGGCGTGATGCCCGCAGCCCGGCACGTCTCGACGGCGGCTCGCGCCTCGGCGCGCGGAGGATCCATCATGCCGACCAGGCCAAGCCACGTCATGTCTCGCTCCGCATCCTCGGGACGCGCGTTGCCCTTGCGCGCGATCGCCAGGACACGGAGGCCGCCCGCCGCCATCTCGCGTTCGAGCGCTCGCAACACCTCGCGATCCGACTCCCGCAGGGCCGCTTCACGTCCCTCACGCACCCAGGTCGTGCAGTCCGGCAGCACGACATCGAGGGCCCCCTTCGAGTAGGCCACCAGGGCGCCGGCCGCGAGCTCGTGAAGCGTGGTCATTCGCCGGCGTTCGGACGTGAACGCGATCTCGTGCCGGCGAGACACCTGATTCCTCACCGCGTGCGGGTCGAGTCCCGCCTTCTCGGCCGCGACGACGAGGGCCCCCTCGGTGGGGTCGCCCTCCACCCGCCAGCGCCCGTGTTCGTCGAGCAGCACCCGCGCGTCGGAGCACAGGAGCCCAGCGCGCAGCAGATCGGTGACGCCTGCAGGCGGCCGGACGGTGACGCCACGCTCGAGGAACTCGCCGACGGGGTCGTACCCCACGCCACTCACGTCCAGCACGCCGTCCCGGGTCACGACGCGACGAACGGTCATCTCGTTCCGCGTCAGCGTGCCGGTCTTGTCCGAGCAGATCACGGACGTGCTTCCGAGCGTCTCCACCACGGGCAGACGGCGGACGAGCGCCTGGCGCTTGACCATGCGTCGCAGGCCGATCGCGAGCGAGATCGTCACGACGGCCGGCAGCGCCTCCGGTACCACGGCCACGGCCAGTGCGATGCCGAAGATGAACATCTCGAGCGGCGGCATCCCGCGCCACACGCCCAGCGCGACGATGACGGCGACGACCACCAGCGCGGCCTTGCCGAGCGTCGAGCCGAGACGGTCGAGGTTCTCCTGAAGCGGCGTACGGCCCGACTCGACCGTTTGCACGAGCTGGCTGATGTGCCCGAACTCGGTCGACATGCCGGTGGCCACGACCACGGCCTGTCCGCGCCCCCTCGTGACCAGCGTGCCGGCGTAGGTCATGTTGCGCCGATCCCCGAGCGGGAGATCGGCTGGGCCGAGCAGCGACGCCGACTTCTCCGCCGCCTCGGACTCGCCCGTCAGCGGCGCCTCGTCGACCGAGAGATTCACCGCCACGGTCACCCGGGCGTCGGCCGGGACGCGGTCCCCGGCGCGAAGCAGGATCAAATCGCCCGGCACGAGCTCGCGGGCGAGCACGGCGATTTCCACGCCGCCCCGGATCGCGTGACCGATCGGGGCGGCCATCCCGCGCAATGCCTCGAGCGCCCGTTCCGCGCGGTACTCCTGGATGAACCCGAGGAGTACCGCGAACAACACGATCACCATGATCACGGCGGCTTCGAGGGCGTGGCCGAGCAGCCCGGACAGCAGCGTGGCGACGAGCAGGATGACGACGAGGACGTTCTTGAACTGCGCCACGAGCATTCGCCAGCCCGAGCTGCGCTCGAATGCCCGCAGTTCATTCGCGCCGTGGATCTCAAGGCGACGGCGCGCCTCCTCCGGGGAGAGCCCGGCTTCGCGGGTCGCCAGGCGCTCGAGGACGTCCGGAACCTCGAGCTGGTGCCAGGGGGCGGGCGCTTCGGCCACCGGTGTGTCGACGGCGACGACCGCTCCGGCCTCCCGAGTCGCCATGGCTTCACTCCCCCCTGCACGTCGTTCGCCGCGATCCAACGGCCCGAGCACTGCGGGCGCCCGCGTAGCATCGGGTGCGCTCGTGCTTCGAACGAATAGATAGTTTGAGTGGCACGTATAGAATGGAGCGATGTATCGTCCGGCCATGGAACGGCTCAACTACCACCACCTGCTCTACTTCTGGCTGGCCGCGCGCGAGGGCAGCGTGTCGAAAGCCGCGACCCGGCTGCGCCTCGCGCAGCCGACGCTCAGCGGCCAGATCCGCACGCTCGAATCGACACTCGGAGAGCGGTTGTTCGAGAAGGCCGGCCGCAAGCTGCGACTCACCGAGGCAGGCACACTGGTGTTCGGCTTCGCCGACGAGATCTTCTCGATCGGCGAGGAGCTCCTGGACACGCTCAAGCGCCGCCCCACGAACCGGCCCATGCGGGTGACGATCGGGCTCGCGGACGTCGTCACCAAGCCGGTGGCGCACCGGCTCATCCAACCCCTGCTCGAAGAGCCCGAGCCGGTGCGGCTCGTGGTGCGCGAGGACAACCCGGAGAAGCTCCTCGCCGCACTCGTGGCGGGCGATCTCGACGTCCTGCTGCTCGACGCACCGCCGGGAGCCGAGGCCGGAGTCCGAGTGTTCAGCCGACTGCTCGGCGAATCGGGCATCACGCTCGTGGCGGTGCCGCGCCTCGCGACTCGCCTGCGCCGGCGGTTCCCGCGCTCGCTCGATGGCGCCCCGTTCCTGCTGCCCGGGCGCACGACCGGGCTCAGGCGCCTGCTCGAGACCTGGTTCGATCGCCACCGCATCCGCCCGCACGTCGTCGCGGAGATCGATGACAGTGCGCTGGCCGCCGTGTTCGCCCGCAGCGGGAGTGGCCTCTTGGCGGTGCCGACGGTGGTCGAGAGCGATGTCTGCCGCAGCCAGGGCCTCGCGCGCGTCGGGCGGGTCGAAGGCACGCGCGAACAGGTGTTCGCCGTCTCGCTCCAGCGGCGCTTCACGAACCCCGCGGTCGCACTGCTCATCGACCGGGCGCGCCACGAGCTGTACGCCGGCGCGCGAGGGGGCGGGTGAAGGAGCGGTTACATCACCGCATGCGCAGCAACGGCCGCATGAGCACCCGATCGCCCACGACCAGTCGCGCGACGTAGAGCCCTGGCGCCACCTCGCCCCCCGACGCGTCCCGACCGTCCCACGTCGCGTGGCGGGCGGACGTGGCGGCTCCGAGCTCCAGAGCGCGAACGACGCGACCCGCGAGGTCGTGAACCGTTAGCCTGGCGGAGGCGCCGGCCAGCTCGGCAGGCACCGTCCAGGTGAAGAACACGTCTCGCGAGCTGGGATTCGGCCGTGGCGCCGCGAACGCGAATCGAGTGGCCCCGGCAGGTCCCGGCGCATCGGTGTTCGACGTCGCCTGGACGCTCGCGACCTCGGTCGGCGAGCCGTTCTGGCGGGCGGTGAGCGAGATCTCACCGGGCGCCAGCGCGACGAACGGCACGGTCGCGTTGCCCTGCCCGTCGGTCGTCGCGGTCGCGATGCCCTCGGCGTCACGGTACGCGGTGACGATGACGCCCTCCTTCGGCACGCCGTCCTCGGTCACGTGCACGGGGATCCCGCCGCCGCCCACGTTCACGGTCGAGGGCGCGTCGAGGGCGAGATCGAGCGAGGCGCGCCGCGGCAGGCTCAGCTGTGGGTCGCCGAACATCGCGAGCGCCATCTCCGTCCACCGGTTCACGCCGTCGTAGAACGAGAACGGCACGAACGGAAGCCGCGACCGGCCGAGCGTCTCGCCCAGGGCCCGCACGTCCTCGTCGATCAGCAGCCGGAAATACTCCTCGGCATAGCTGCGAAGCGCCGTGGGAAACGCGAAGTGCGTGAGCCCCACCACCGTGACCGCTCCGCCGGGTGCTCCGCCCGGCATGTGGAAGAAGGCGGGGCCGATCGGCGAGTCGGGGCCCAGGGGTCCCTCGCCACCCCACAGGTACACGTGCGAGTACGGGATGGTGTTCGAGAGCGCTTCGATGTCGGGGACGGTCACGACCTCGGAGCCGCCCATGCCGAGCTCGGTCTGTGTCTGGGTGTCGAACACGAGCACCAGATCGTGGCCGTCGTTGAACGCGGACAGGAACGGCTGTCGGCCGAGTGGTTCGCTCCCCGCGCTCCATTGCGGATTGAGATAGTTCTCGTAGAGTCGGCGCGACACGAACCCGCCGCTCGTCAGCCGCGGCAGCAATTGCTCCGCCAGCTCCGCGCCGTCGAGTTGCACCTCGTCCCCCTGCGACCACACCTGTGGGAACAGCACCTCCGCCGCGATCAGCGCGCGCGGCGGGCGGGGCAGCGCCGGCTCGCGCGCCGCCTGGATGCTGCGCACCACGAACGCGTGCGCTTCGGTCGCGTTCGTCACCGGCGCGCGGCCAACCCATACCTCGGGCAGCAGGTCGGCGTCGTCACCGGGATCCTCCGCGCTCATGTACCCCTCGCCCCAGAGCGCGTCGCCGTCCGCATTCCACGTCCCGTCGAGACAGCTGAAGTAGAGATCGGTGGGGATGACCTGGCCGCCGTAGAACTGCGTGGTCGCGTACCGCATGGGCACCAGCGCCGCCGAGCCTCCGAGCAGTACCCAGCGCGCACCGGGCCCCGTGTACTGGTCGCGGATCCAGAGGCGCATGCGCTCCGCGTCGTCGGCGGCGGCCGGGTACTGGACGCGAAGTGCCTCGATGGTAATGACCGTCGTGGGGAGCCCGAGCCGTCGCTTCCACGTCGCCAGGGGCTGGAACTCCGACGCCAGCGCGTCCGTGGTGATGATGAGATAGCCCTCGGCGGGACCGGGGACGAGCTGTGCGGCGGCGGGGCGAACGCCGGCGACGAGCGCGGCGGTCAGGAACCACGTGAACACGAGCGAGCGGTGGCTGATCCGGGTTGGCATGACGTGCTCCTCCCCCCGTTCCGCAGGGCGCGGCGACGCGGCCCTGGCAAGCACGGGAAGGCTAGGCGCCTGCCAACCACGGGGTCAACGACCAAAACGATCCCGCCGGTCACGAGCGGTACCGCGCTCGGAACATGGTGCTGCGGGCACGCGCCCGGCCACGCTAGAAATGCGCTCCCAGCAGCTCCCCGTGTGACCGAGGCCCTGCTCATGACCCATCGTCGTCTGTCGCTTCCCATCGTCGTCCTGGCGACAATCCTCTTTGCGCCCCACGCGCGCGCCGCCGATGCCCCACCCCCGCTCGACAAGCAGCTCCGCAGCCAGGTCATCGAAGGCACCTGTGCCGAGCTCGAGCGCACGTACGTCGAGGCGGACACCGCCAAGCTGATCGCGAACGTGCTCCGGCGCCGTCTCAGGTCGGGCGCGTACGACAAGTTGACGGACCGGAACGAGTTCGCGCAGGCGGTCACGACCGATCTTCGCAGCCTGAACGGTGACCTCCATCTTTCGCTCCGGCCGGGCAGCGTTCCAACGGGCGCAACAGGGGGGCCCGTGATCCAGCGACGCGTGGTCGGCGGCCCGGATAGCAGCAGTGGCGCCGGGGCAGCCGGCGGGCAGCCCGTGGTCGTTCGCCGCGTCGCGGGCGGCGCGAACGGACGCCCGATCCCCGGACTCCCCGACGCGCGCGAGCACAACTTCGGCCTCGAGCGCGCGGAGATCCTGCCGGGCAATGTCGGCTACCTCGAGGTCACGGGCTTCAACGAGGCCCCGGGGTATGAAGACGCGATGGCGGCCGCGCTCAGGTTCCTCGAGCGGACGGATGCCATGATCATCGACGTGCGCCGGAACGGCGGCGGCAGCGGCGTCATGAGCCACATGCTCTTCAGCCACTTCCTCCCCGCCGACTCGATCCCCACGATCCGGGTGAAGAGCCGCTCCACGCCCGAGCCCGAGCTGCGGCGGAGCATCGTCGACGTGCCCGGGCCGCGGCGGCCGGATGTGCCGCTCTACGTGCTCACCAGCCGGAACACGGGATCGGCCGCGGAAGAGTTTTCGTTCGTGCTCCACAACCTCGAGCGCGCCACGTTGGTCGGCGAGCGCACGGCGGGCGCCGGCCACATGGTCGACTTCGTCAACGTGCCGGCGAACTTCGTCCTGGGCGTGTCCATCACGCGTGTCTCCGATCCCAAGACCGGCGCCGAGTGGGAAGCGGTCGGCGTGCCGGTCGACCGCGCGGTGGAAGCCGATCGCGCGCTGAACGTGGCGCATCAGGACGCGCTCCGCCTCCTCGCCGACCGCGCCACCGATCCCGAACGGAAGCGCCGGCTCCAGTGGTCGGCCGAATGGGTGGCCGCGAACGATCGGCCGCAGCCGTCGCAGGCGGAGCAGTCGCGCCTGGTCGGCCGGTTCGAGGAGGACCGCGAGGTCGCGCTCCAGGATGGGAAGCTGGTCTATCGGCGCGGAGCGATGTCCGCGGTCCTGCGGCCGGTCGGGAACGATGGCTACATGCTCATGCCCGAGGCGCGCATCGTGTTCGAGACCGGCTCACCGGCACCCGGGTTCACGATCGAACGCCTGGACGGCTCGCGCACGAAGGTCGCGCGACGGAAGTGAGCGGCGCCCACCGGTAGCGACGGCGAAAAGCAGGGGCGGCGGGCACAGGCCCGCCGCCCTCGAGCTTGGTCGCGAGACGGCTAGCGCTGCTGCGCCATCTTCGCCATGAACTCCTGGCCGCGCTTGTTCATCTCCGCCGAGGTCAGGTCCTCGACCCGATGGGCGATCGCCCAGTTGTGGCCGAACGGATCGCGGACGATCCCGTAGTGGTCGCCCCAGAACTGGTCGGTGATCGGCATGACCTCCTTGGCGCCGGCCGCGATCGCCTGCTTGAAGATCTTGTCGCTGTCGGGCGTATAGAAGTTGATCGTCACCGGCGTGCCGCCGAGCGTGAGCGGGGACTTGCCGCCCTCGGGCATCGGCATCTCGTCGTTCAAGAAGAACTTCGCGTCGCCGAGCTTGAGCGTGGCGTGCATGATCTTGCCGTCGGGGCCCGCGAAGCGGTCGAGCTCGGTGGCACCGAAGGCCTTCTTGTAGAAGTCGATCGCCTTGTCCGCGTTCTTGCAGACCAGGTGCACCGAGACGGTGTGCTGCCCTTCGGGGATGGGGCTCTTCGCTTTCGCCATGATGATTCTCCTCTCGAGGCGGCCGGGACGGACGTCCTTGTCTCGCCACGAATCTGCGGAGCCCTCCATGGGCACGCAGCGCGGGGGTCGGCGGGATGCTAGCGCAGTCTCGTGTCAGGTGCTGGTGGATTCTGACATCGTCATGGTCCGTGACTCACCATGCGATCACGAGCCTCCGCTGCACGCGCACGCCGGGGGCCTCCAGCATCACGAAGTAGAGCCCCGCGCGCCGACGGCCGTCCGTGCCGCCTCCGGTCCACTGGATCGGATGCTGGCCCGCGGCGAGCCCACCGTCCACGAGCCTCGCCACCACGCGGCCCTGCAGATCGAGCACGGTCAGCCGCACGTGCGCGTCCTGCCGGAGCGCGAGCGTCACGACCACCCGTTCGCCGGCCGGATTGGGCGCGACGCTGGCGATCGCGAACGCGGGTTCATCCGTCGGAGGCGGGGGTTCCACTGGCAGCAGTTCGGGGCAGTAGACGACCTGCGTCCAGATGTCGGGCGTGCCCTGCCGGCCATCGGTGAACGCGGCGACGGTCCGGCAGCCATCCGAGACCAGGGCCGCGTGGGTCCCGATGTTGCTGGTGTAGACGTTCCCCATCGAGTTGAAGTTCGTCGCGATTCCGTCGTTGAGCTTGACGTTCGGGCCGAAGCTCAGGCCCCCATCGTCGGACGCGGCGCGGTACACGTTCGTCCTCGCGCCGATGGCCGCGTCGTCGCGGTGGTCGTACCAGGTCACGTGGACGCTGCCGTTCGCGTCCACGGCGATCTCCGGAAGGGCATTGTCATAGTACGCGGGATCGTGGTTCACGATGGTGCGCGACGAGTTCCACACCATCCCATCGGCGGAACTCTGGACCACGATGTCGCGACTGTCGCGGCCGACATCCGACGTCCCCGGCGTGTGCCAGCCGGTGTCGAGCCGGTAGCTCATGTTGTTCGTGGTTCCCAGGGGCCGGATCTCGAGCCAGTAGCTGCCGGTGCTCGGCAGCGTGAAGACGACGAGTCCCGTGGCCGTCGCGTACCGCGAAAAGGCGACTCGATTCGAAGTGAGAGCCGACCGGGAGTACAGGGACAGGACGCAGTCACCACCGTTCCAGTTCACCGGCGTCAGGTACGCGACGAGCGTCTGCCCCTGCGTGCCCGCGAACGTGTACCAGTCGACGTCCGAGCTGCTTGCCAGCACGCCGGTCGCTGTGGACCCGATCGTGAGGGCGTTGGCGCCCACCGGCGCATCGTTCGGTTCGGCCTCGGGCGCGCTGCCGAGCGTGCCCAGCGGATCGTCGAAGTAGTCGACGCCGGCGTCCCACGCGGCGTACACGCGCCCCCGGTTCGGACCCGAGCTCGCATCGATCGCGAGCGCGGGCCTGGAAACACCGGTGTAGGTGTTGCTCCCGGGCGGCCCGGCGCCCCGATTGGGCAGCGCTCCCCTCGCGGGCAACGGCACGAGCGATTCCGCGCCGAAAGACACACCCGCGTTGACCGATCGGCGGGAAACCAGATGCGTCGTGCCATTCGTGGTGACTCGCTGGTAAAGCGCCTGCACCTCGTGGTCCGGACCCACAGCCACCCGGCACGAGGTCACGTAGTTGTCGTTGTAGGCGCTCGCCGCCAGGACCACGGGCGAGGACCACGTGACGCCGTGGTCCGTCGAGCGCACACACTCGATCCGGGTGAAGATACTGGGGGTGGGAGTGACGCGGCGGGTCAGGTACAACGTGCCGTCGACCGGATCCACCGCGAGGAAGGGTTCGCCGAAATAATCGCCCGCATTGGGGTCGAGCTTTGTCGGGGCAGCCCAGGCAAAGTTCCCTCCGGTGAACGTTCCCCGGTAGAACAGGATGCCCTGATAGGAGTCCTCGTAGTTGAAGTAGGAGGACCTGGTGACCATGTAGAAGTTCCCGGCGTGATCCGTGGCGAGCGAGGGGTCGCCCTCATTGGCGTAGGGGGAGCCCGGATCGGGCGGCGAGCCGCCATCCGTGAACGTCACGCCGCCGTTCGTGGACCAGGCAAAGCCCGTCCACCCCTGCCCCTCGGTCCACGCCACCACCACCTGCATCCCATCCACCGCGACCGTCGCGCCGGAGTTGGTCGTCAGCGGCGGCGAGTCATTGGCGGGATCACTCGCACGGACATTCCCGAGCGAGGTCGCGGCGGCTGGTGCCGCCCCTGGTCGCGCCTGTACAGACCGGGCCGCGGCCGGGGCCTCCCGGCGGGCGCGTGCAAGGGCTTCTCGCGCGGCGGGCCAACCGGGCGTCACCAAAGGCACCGTGACGCCGCCGCCCGGATGCGGAACGGGCGCGAACCTCGAAGGGCCGTCTGCGGCGCGCGCAGGGCTCGCCGGCAGTACGAGGTACATCGCCACGAGAAGCGAATGGGCCGCACCCACCCATCGAGCGAGCATGGTCGCCTGGATCTCCGGGGACGCCGTGGCAAGGGCGAGATCGCGGCCTCGACGTGCGAAATGCTACCACCCCGTCAGCGCAGGCGTCAGGGGAATCTGGCTGCGCCGACGGACCGCCCTGATGGCCGGCGCGACTGGAACCTCACTCCCACCTCAGCGCCTCCACCGGATCGAGCCGCGACGCGCGGATCGCCGGCAGGATGCCGAAGACCACGCCCACCGCCGAGCAGAACACCAGGCCGATGACGGCCCACTCCAGCGGGACGCGCGGCTGGAAGTGGGCCACCAGTGCGACGATGTTGCCGAGCGCGAAGCCCGCGACCACGCCGCCCACGCCGCCGACGTTGCACAGCAGCACCGCCTCGATCAGGAACTGGTTGCGGATGCTGGCGCGCCGGGCACCGAGCGCCTTGCGCAGCCCGATCTCCCGCGTTCGCTCGGTCACGGCCACCAGCATGATGTTCATGATCCCGATGCCGGCCACGATCAGCGCGACGATGCCGATCACGAACCCGCCGAGCTTCACTCCCGCGCTGAGCTTGTTGAACTCGGTGATCAGGCTGGCGCTGTTGTAGAAGCTGAAGTTGTCCTCTTCCCCGGGCTTGACGCCGCGCTGGGCGCGAAGGATCCGGCGCGCCTCGTCGATCGACTCGTCCATCAGCGCCGGGGTCTTGGCGCGTACGGTGATGTTCACCGAGCGCTGGTTCCCCTGCTTGTCGACGAGGCCGTACGTGTCGACGAACGTGGTCACCGGCATGAGCACGTAGTTGTCGAAATTGCCGCCGATTGCCGACTTCCGCTCGTCGAACACGCCCACCACCTCGTACTTCCGCTTGTCGACCAGGATCTCGCGCCCGATCGGGTCCACGAACGGGAACAGCTTCTTCGCGATCGCGTAGCCGATGACCACGACCCTCGTGTGGCCGCGGAGGTCGAGCGGCGACAGGTTGCGACCACGGCCCACGTAGTGCGTGTTGTTCGCCGGATACTCGGGCGTGCCGCCGACGATCGACAGGTTCGGGTTCGTGCTCTCGCCGCGATATTCCGCGGCGAACCCGAAGTCCCAGATCTCGGAGCCCACCAGGTCCACGGTCGGGACGTTGCCGCGGATGGCGTCCGCGTTCGCGAGCGTGAGCGGCGGCCGCCGCATCGCCTTGCGCCGCTCCGCTTCCGACGACGGGCCGGCCGGCCACTTCTGCACCTGGAACGTCTGCGCGCCCAGCACGCTCATCTCCTGCTCGAGCGTGGTCTGGACGAGCGCGATCGCGGTCATGACCGAGATGATCGAGGCGACCCCGGCGACGATGCCGAGCAGCGTGAGCACGCTCCGGAGCTTGTTGGTGAGGATCGCGCCGAGCGACATCGCGAGCAGGTCCCGTGGATTCATGGCTGCGTTCTCACTCGTACCGCAGCGCTTCGATCGGATCGAGCCGCGCGCCGCGCCACGCGGGCGCCACGCCCGCGATGAGGCCGACCAGGATCGACACCAGCACCGCGATGCCCACGATCGGCAGCGACAGGCTCGCCGGCATCACGCTCGCGTTCAGGACCGCGGTGACGCCCGCCGCGAGCACGATGCCGATCGCGCCCCCGAGCAGGCAGATCGCCGACGACTCGAACAGGAACTGGAGCAGGATGCTGCGGCGCGTGGCGCCGATCGCCTTGCGGATGCCGATCTCGCGGGTGCGCTCGGTGACGGACACGATCATGATGTTCATCACGCCGACCGCGCCCACGAACAGCGAGAAGCTCGTCACCACGAGTCCGACCAGCAGCATCACGCCCATGACGTTGTTGAACGTGCCGACCAACGTGTCCAGCTTGTTGATCGAGAAGTTGTCGGCCTGGGCCGGTCGCAGGCCCCGCACCTTGCGCATCTCGCCCTTCACCTCGTACTCGAGATCGGCCATCGCCGCCTGCGAGGGCGCCTTCACCGCGATGTTCACGTCGACGTGGCCCCGCCGCCCGCCGAACACGCGCACGTAGGTGGTGATCGGAATGAAGACCTGGCGGTCGAAGTTGGGCCCGCCCATGAAGCTCCCGCCCTGCTTCTCCATCACGCCGATGATGCGGAACTCGTTGGGCCCGATCTGGAGCGTGCGGTTCACGGGGTCGATGCCCTTGTAGAGCCGGTCGCGGATATCGCTGCCGATCACGCACACGCTGCGCTTGCTGATGAGGTCGAACGGCATCAGGAAGCGCCCCTGCTGGGGCTGGGCCAGCGAGAACAGCGACTGCTTCTCGCTGGTCCCGATGATGATCACGCCTTCGAGCGTCTCCGAGCCGTGCTTCACGTCCGCGCGGCTGTCGAGCGACGGGTTGACCAGGGCGCGCCCACGCAACCGGGCCTCGAGCGCCCGGGCCTCGCGCAGGTCGAGTCGCGGCCGGTTGCGGAAGACGAAAAAGTCGTCCATCACCACCCAGGGCATGCGCGAGACGTAGATCACGTCCGAGCCCACGGCCGAGAAGCTCTCGCGGAACTTGTTCTTGAGGCCGTTCACCGCCGTCATCGTCGTGACCACGGCCACGATGCCGATGATGATCCCGAGCGTGGTGAGCGAGCCCCGGACCTTGTTGGCCCACAGCGCGCGCAGCGCGATCCGCAGGGACTCGACCAGTACCGACAGCGATCGCATCGTGCCCGCGCTCCTACCCGCGCTTGCCGCCGCCTTCAGACGTGTCGGCCTTCTTGTCGTTGTTGATCCGCACCACGGCGCCGTTGTCGAGGTCCTTGGAGATCGCGCGGTAGCTGCCCGACACGACCTCGTCACCTTCCTTCAAGCCCTCGAGGATCTCGATCCGCTCGTCGCTCTGGATCCCGGTCTTCACCTGGTGGGCGACGGCCTTGCCGCCCTCGACGCAGAACACCACCTCGACGAAGCCGTCGCGGTCGGCCTTGAAGCGCTTCTCCGCGTCGCTGCGCTTCTCGCCCTTCCGGGCGAGCTGGTCGATCGTGCGCAGTGCCACGCACTGGATCGGGACGCTCAGGGCGCTGGGATTGGTCTTGGTCATGATGTCGGCGGTCGCCGTCATGCCCGGGCGCAGCGTCGCCGGCGGGTCGTCGATGGCGATCTTGATCTCGAACTCGGTCTTCTGCTCGCTGCTGCCGGCGGCCGCGGTGTTGGCGCTGCTGCTGATGTCGGACACCTTGCCCTTCAACGGCGTGGCAAGCAGCGCGTCGGTCTGGACCTCGGACGCCTGGCCCGGCTGGATGGAGACGATGTCGTTCTCGTCGACGTTGACCTGCGCCTCCATCTCGCGGAGGTCGGCGATCACCATGATCACGTCCGCCTGGAACTGCGAGCCGAGCGCGATCTCGCCGATCTCCTTGTTGAGCGCGCTGACCGTGCCCGACATCGGCGCGTAGATCGTGGTCTTGGACAGGTCGTCGCGGGCCTGCTTCAACGCCGCCCGCGCCTGCTCGACCTGCTCGACCGCCGACTTGTGACGGGCCTCCTCCACCTGCCACGCGGTCTGCTTGGCGTCGAACTCCGCCTGCGACTGGAGATGCTGCTCGAGCATCCCCTTCGCGCGCGTGAACTCGCGCTCGGCCTGGGCGTAGTTCTGCTGGGCGAGCGTCGCGTTGGCCTGCGCCGAGCGGACGTTCGCCTCGGCGCTCTCGACCGCGGCGAGGTAGCGCTCGCGGTCCAGCTCGACCAGCAGCGCGCCCTTCTCGACGTGCTGGCCCTCGACGACGCCGAGACGCTTGATCTTGGCGCTCACGTCGGCGCTGATCTTGATCTGCGTGCGCGGCTGGATGCGGCCGGTCGCGCTCACCTTCTGCACGATCTCCTGCCGCGTCACCTTGGCGGTCTGGACCTCGAGGCCCTTGCTGCCGCGCGAGCGCGAGGCCATGACCAGCACGGCCACGACCACCACCAGCACGGCGGTGGCGGCCCAGACGAGTTTCTTCTTGAGCATGCGACGGTCTCCGGGATGCGAGAGCTCGGGCGCCTCCAGGCGTCAATGAGCCCTACGCGGTACCCGGGCCGAAGGTTACTCCACCGCCCTCCTGGGCTGGCCGGACGCCAACGAGTGCGGACAAAAGGCTGCCCGAGCGCGGGTTGCCTCCGAGACACGGCCTCGGGGATGCTGCCGGCGTGTTGCGCTGCGAACCTACCCCCGGGGACCCCGCGTGAGTTCTTCGAAGCCCGATGGCGACCCGAGGCCGGCGCCGGCGGATCCGGTACTCGAGCCTCCGATCGAACGGCTTCCCCAGCGCACGGTGCGCTCGCCGAGGTCGCGGGTGTGGACGGCACGCCTGCTGGCGCTCGCGGCCGACGCGGTCCAGATCGTGTTCCTGCCGCTCTTCGGCGCGGGCGCCGTCTCACCCCTCAACGACGCGCTCGACGTGACGGTCGGCATCGTCCTGGTGTGGCTCGTCGGCTGGCACTGGGCGTTCCTGCCCTCGTTCGTGGCCGAGCTGGTGCCGGGCCTCGACATCTTCCCGAGCTGGACCACCGCGGTGTGGTTCGCGACGCGCGGGCGGAAGTGAGCCTGCACCCGGCGCCGGCGGCCCCGCCTGCCCTGCCCCGCCTCGATCCCGCCATCCAGGTGCGCGGGCTGGTCAAGCGCTACGCCGACGTGGTCGCGGTGAACGGCGTCGATCTCGAGATCCGAAGCGGCGAGTGCTTCGGCCTGCTCGGGCCGAACGGCGCCGGAAAGACCACGACGATCGAGATCCTCGAGGGCCTGAACCGGCCGGACGAAGGCGACGTGCAGGTGCTCGGCCGCCGCTGGAGCGGCGGTGCCGACCGCGCCCTGCGCGAGCGCCTGGGCATTCAGCTCCAGGAGACCAAGCTGCAGGAGAAGCTGACCGTGCTCGAGACCATCGAGCTCTTCCGCAGCTTCTACCGCCGGGGCCCCGAGCCCGAGGAGGTCCTGCGGCGCGTGGCGCTCGAGGAGAAGCGCAACGCCTGGGTGGTCAAGCTGTCGGGCGGACAGCGACAGCGCCTGTCGCTCGCGTGCGCGCTCGTCAACGACCCGGAGCTGCTGTTCCTCGACGAGCCCACGACGGGCCTGGACCCGCAGTCGCGGCGCCAGCTCTGGGACCTGATCGAGGCGTTCCGGGGACGCGGCGGCACCACGCTGCTCACGACCCACTATATGGACGAGGCCGAGCGGCTCTGCGACCGCGTCGCGATCATGGACCACGGACGCGTGATCGCGCTCGGCACGCCCGGCGAGCTGATCGCGAGCCTCGGCGCCGAGCACGTCGTGGAGTTCTCGGTCGAGGGCGCGCTCGAGTTCGACGGCATCGAGCGCCTGCCCTCGGTGCGCCAGGCGCGCCGCGAAGCGGCGGGCTTCGCGCTGATCGTGGGCGAGCCCCATGTCGCGATCCCGGCGCTGCTCGCCGAGCTCGCGCGCCAGCGGGTCGAGCTCCAGCGCCTGACCACGCATCACGCCACGCTCGAGGACGTGTTCATGAGCATGACCGGCCGGACGCTGCGCGATGAGTGATCGCGGCGCGCTCGCGCACTCTCCGCTCTGGCAGCTCACGCGCGTGCGCATGATCAGCTTCCTGCGCGAGCCCGAGGCGGTGTTCTGGGTGTTCGCGTTCCCGGTGCTGATGGCGCTCGCGCTGGGGATCGCCTTCCGCACCTCGGGCCCGCCCCGTTCGCGGGTCGGCGTGGTCGAAGGCCCCGGGGCGGCGGCGATCGCCGACGCGCTCGAGGCCTCGCCGGACCTCGAGGTGATCCGCGTCGAGGCGGATGAGGCCGAGCGGGCATTGGGCCGCGGCAAGGTCGCGGTGCTGGTGCGACCGCAGAGCTCCGGCCCGCCGGCGCTCACGTGCGATCCCACGCGCGCGGAGACCCGGCTCGCCCAGCTCGCGACGGTCGAGGCGCTCGAGCGCGCCGCCGGCCGTCGCGACGTCGTGGGCCCCGCGCTCGAAACCAGGATCCGCGCCGGGTCGCGCTACATCGACTTCCTCATTCCGGGCCTCATCGGCTTGAACCTGCTCGGCACGGGGATGTGGGGGATCGGCTTCCCGATCGCGACCGCCCGGCAGCAGAAGCTCCTCAAGCGCATGCTCTCCACCCCGATGCGCCGCTCCGACTACCTGCTCTCCCACATGCTCGCGCGCCTGGTGTGGCTGGCAATGGAAGTCGTGGCGGTGCTGGGCTTCGGCATGCTCGCGTTCGGCGTCCAGGTGCGCGGGGACTGGTTCGCGTTCACGCTCGTCACGCTGATCGGCGCGTTCTCGTTCTCCGCGCTCGGCCTGCTCGTCGCCTGCCGCGCGCGCACGATCGAGGCGGTGTCGGGGCTCATGAACGTGAGCATGCTGCCGATGTGGCTGCTCTCGGGCAGCTTCTTCTCCGCGGACCGCTTCCCCGACGCCATGCAGTGGTTCGTCCAGGCGCTGCCGCTCACCGCGGTGAACAATGCGTTGCGCCTGATCATGAACGAGGGCGCCGGCCTCGCCGGCGTCCTGGCGCCGATCGGCATCCTCGTCGCCTGGGGCGTGGCGAGCTTCTTTGCCGCGCTCGCTCTCTTCCGCTGGGAGTGAGGCGTCTGGTCCGCTCACCGCGCCCATCGACTCCGCGCCGCCAGGGAACGCCCGTCGCGCTGGACGCGGGGTTGGCCCTCGCCTGCGCGGCGTTGGCGCTGTGGACGCAGCGGCGAGCGCTCGGTGTCTACTTCCATCCCGATGACCTGATCTCGCTGGAATGGACACGCGGCATCCTCCCCTCGCCGGACTTCGGCCTGTGGCGATTGCTCTCGGGAAAGGTGTATTTCGCCGCGGCGCTGGGCGTGTTCGGGACCGACCCGTTCCCCTACCACGTGCTCAATGCGGTCGTTCACGTGGCGAACGTGGTGCTGCTCTACGCCCTCGCCCGCCGCTTGGGAGCGCCGAGCTCGGCGGCGACACTGGCCGCGGGGCTCTTCGGCTCGGCCCGCCCCGCGTTCAGCGTGCTGCAGCAGGCCGTGGGAATCGGTGAGCTGCTGGCGTTCGGCCTCAGCGCGGGCGCACTCATGGCGTGCGAACGACGCTCGCTTGCGTGGCGGACGGCCTCCGTCCTGCTCTTCGCCGCGGCGCTGCTCTCCAAGGAGGCCGTGCTCCTGCTTCCGTTCGTGCTGCTCCTGCCGCGCGAGACCGCCGGCTGGACGCTGGCCGCCGCATGGCGCGAGCGACTGCGCGTGGCGGCGCCGCTCCTCGTCACCTGCCTCGCCGCGACGCTCGTGCTCGTGATCGGCAACGTGAGGAACCGCGCGTTCGGCGGCGAGGCCTATGCGATGGCCTTCGGCTCGACGATGTTCCACAACCTGATGACCTACGTGTCGTGGGCGTTCGACGCGCGCAGCCCGTTCTTCGACGACCCGGGCGGCATCTCGTTCACGGCCTGGCGCGTGGGGCTCCCGGTGCTGGCGATGCTGCTCGCGCTCGCATGGTTCACGCGCCGGCGAACGCTGCTGCCCGCGATCGGGCTCGCCTGGGCCGCGCTCGCGATCGCGCCCGTTCTGCCGCTCACCCACCATACGTACGCCACCTACCTCTACACGCCGCTCGCGGGGCTCGCGCTCGCCATCGGTGCCGGGCTCGAGTCGCTCGTCGCCACGTTGCAACCGGCGCGCAGCGAGCGGGCCGTGCGCGAGCGCGCTCCGAGCGCCCGACCGCCCGCCGGCGTCGCGGTCTGGGTGACCGTCACGGTCCTGCTCGTCGCGGCCGCGGTAGCCAGCGACCGGCTGCTTGGCGAGCGCGTGGGCCGGCGCGTCGAGAGCATCGACCTGCCCTTCGACCGGCAGCTCCGGAAGAGCGAGATGGTCCGCCGTGCCACCGAGGGTCTGCGGCGCACGGGCACGCCGCGGAGGATCGTCCTCTACATGCCACCGGAGGCGTCCAACCGGCTCGATCAGCTCACGGGCCGCGTCTACGCCGACACGACGCTCGAGCTGAGCCAGATGCTGATGGTGCGCGTGCTCGACGAGGGCCGCGCCCTGCGCGCGCTGATCCCGGGGCTCGACTCGGTGGCGTTCGTCCGCCGCTGGTCGCCCGCGTACACCGACTTCGACCTGTGCGCGAACTCGCCGGCGGGCGACATCGTCGACTTCGGCCAGGGCCCTGAGGCGCACCTGCGGCTCGGCCAGCTCCTGATCCAGAGCGGCAAGAGCCTGTTCGCCGAGGACCTGCTGGGCGCGGCGAGCACTGCCTACCCGGAGGACGCGCGGCTCCGCCAGATGCTCCTGACCGCGCAGGCGGCCGGGGCGCGACGGTGAACAGGGCTGCACACGTCGCCCACTAGGTCCGAGGCATGCGCCTACTCCGGCAGCATCCCGATGCTTCGGAGCCAGGCCTCCACGAGCGCGGGCCAGCGCGTGACCGGAGCCTTTGTGCGTCGCAGCCCGAACGCGTGACCGCCCTGCGCGTACAGGTGCAGCTCCACGGGAACGCCGGCTTTTTTCAGCGCGATGTAGTAGACGAGCGAGTTCTCGACCGGGTCCGTGGGATCCGCGACCGAGTGGAGCAGGAACGTCGGAGGCGTGCGGGCCGTGACCGGGAGCGTCGCGTTCAACTCGAACTCCTGCGTCGTGTGCTCCAGCATGTGCCCCGGGTAGACCGCGACGGCGAAGTCGGGCCGACAGCTCACCGTGTCCGTGGCGTCCACGGCCGGATAGGCACGCTTGTCGAAGTGCGTGCTGATGTCCGCCACCAGGTGGCCGCCGGCCGAGAAGCCGAGCACGCCGATCTTGTGCGGGTCGACATGCCACTCGGCGGCGCGGGCACGCACGAGGCCCACGGTGCGCTGGGCATCGGCCAGCGCCATCGGGGTCCTGGCATCCACGTGGTGCCGGACGTCCGCGTCCCAGTGCGGCCCCGAATCCGGCACGCGGTACTTGAGGAGGATCGCGGTGATCCCGCTGGACACGAGCCAGTCACAGATCTCCGTTCCCTCGAGATCGATCGCCAGCGTCTTGTAGCCGCCGCCCGGAAAGACGACCACCGCGACGCCCGTGTTCCCGGTCGCCGGGGAATAGACGGTCATCGTGGGCTTGACGACGCGCATCACCGCGGTCCACGGCTTGCCCGCGACCGGTCGCGCGACCGTGGCCACGGTCTCGGGCCCGGCCGCGGGCTGCGCGAGCGGAGCCGGTCCCGGCCAGATCGGCACCTGCGTGTGGCCCGGTGCGGGCTGCCACACCGCGCCCGGGGCTTGCGCCGTGGCGAGCGACGCCAGCAGGCAGCCGGCGAGCAGCAGGCGGATGCGCTTCACCACCTCACTCCGACCAGCGCCTCGATGCCACGCGTCTTCCAGTCGCTGACCCACTGCTGCTCCCGGGCGACGCCGGTCAGACCGTGCGAGTAGCGCAGCTCCGCAGTCCCGAGGTGATTCGCGAGCGGGAACTCGTACCCGGCCCCCGCGTCGAGCGAGAGATTCGTGCTCACCAGGTCGTCCTTGATGTCCCTGGAGCTGGTCCCCGGCGCGAGCGAGTTCTCCTCCGTCACGAGCTCGGCCGCGAGCAGTACCGCGAACTCCGGGCCCGCCGAGATGAAGAACCGGTTCGACGGCAGCGGTCGCCACGCGAGCAGCATCGGCAGCGACACGTAGTGCTGGACGAAGCGGAACTTGCCGGTGAAGCCGGGCGAAACCGGCCCCAGGTCGAACTCGACGCGATTCCCCTGTTGGACGTAGCGCAGACCGGTGTGGAGCGACCAGCGCCCCTGGAACGGAACCTCCAGCGACAGGCCCCCGGTGAACGACGGGCGCCAGCTCGTGTCCCAGTAGACGAGCGGGAAGATGTCGGGGTCGTCGAAGCTCAGCGACGACACGTTGACGCCCAGCTCGACCCCCGGACGCACGGCCGCGAGCCCGGTCGAGGGGACGATCGACGTCAGCGTGAGCGTGAGTGCCGTTCCAGCGAGCAGGATCCGTCTCATGTCCGCTCCCGAGCGAGGGTTGCCCACGGGCGGTGCGGGCTCTGCTACGCTCCACCGCCGGAATCGGCCGCCATCCTCGCTCACCGTTCCCCACCCGTCGAGGTCCCCATGCGCATGCGCCTGCTGCTGCCGTCGGCCGCGATGCTCCTGGCCGTCACTGCCGTGAACTCCCACGCCGCCGTGAAGTCGAAGGTGGTCGAATACGAAGCGAACGGCGTCGCGCTCCAGGGCTACCTCGCCTGGGACGACGCCGCGAAGGGCAAACGCCCGGGCGTGATCGTCGTGCACGAGTGGTGGGGCCACAACGCGCATGCGCGTCGCGCCGCCGACAAGCTCGCGAGCGCGGGCTACGTGGCGTTCGCGCTCGACATGTTCGGCAAGGGAAAGGTGACGACGCATCCGGACTCCGCCCAGGCGTTCGTGGCCGAGGCGATGTCGGACGCCGAGGCGGCCCCGACGCGCTTCCATGCTGCGCTCGCGCAGCTCAAGGCGGATCCGCACGTGGACGCCTCGCGCATCGGCGCCATCGGCTATTGCTTCGGTGGCGCGGTGGTGCTGGGCATGGCGCGCGCGGGCGAAGATCTAAAGGCCGTCGGCACGTTCCACGGCGCGCTCGCGACGCAGCACCCCGCCGAGGCCGGCAAGGTGAAGGCGAAGCTGCTCGTTCAGACCGGCGCCGCCGATCCCATGGTGAACGCCGACGCCGTGGCTGCATTCGACAAGGAGATGAAGGCGGCCGGCGCCAACTACCGCATCATCACCTACCCCGGCGCCAAGCACAGCTTCACCAACCCGAATGCCGACAAGTCCGGAGTGCCCGGGCTCGCCTACGATGCGTCGGCCGACCAGAAGTCGTGGGCGGAGTTGCTCAAGTTCTTCAAGAAAGAGCTGTAGCGAACCGCTCTCTCACCGCGCCACCACGACCTGCACGGTGCGGCTCCCGCCCGCGAACTCGAGCCTCGCGTAGTAGACGCCGCTCGGCACCCGCGCGCCGGCGGTCGTGGTGAGCGCCCACGTCACGGCGAGACGCCCGGGCCCGAGCGTGCCCGCGAACGGCGTCGCCAGCCGCCGTCCCTGGGCATCGAACACGTCGAGCTTCGCGGTCAGCGCGACCGGTGAATCGACCACGAACGTCACCCGCCGCGCGGCCGGGTTGCGCCCGGCGAGGCCCAGGCTCACGCCG
>Ga0070688_100000200_pt1 | contig 31834 bp, 30 predicted proteins | sample KBSS13HmetaG_FD_64679 | JGI IMG/M metagenome (GOLD analysis project Ga0070688, IMG submission 64679) | Switchgrass rhizosphere microbial communities from Kellogg Biological Station, Michigan, USA - KBS S1-3H metaG | ecosystem: Host-associated > Plants > Roots > Rhizosphere ...
AAGTGGTTGACCCGGTGTGGTATCGGCAGCGGTCATTGGGGCAGAACGGGGGCGTCGCGGGGGCGACGCGGTCGCTCATGCCCGCGGATCACTGCACCTCTCACGCCATCTGCAATCTCCGGAGCACGACTCAGCGCATGAGCGTCGCGGTGAGCATGACGTTGGTCTTGAGCAGCCGCGAGATCGGGCAGTTCACCTTCACAGCGGCCGCGGCCTCCTGGAACTTCGCCTCGTCGATGCCGGGGACCACGGCCTCGAGCTCGAGCGCCGAGGACGACACCGTGGGTTTCCCGTCCACCGGCTCGAGCGTGACCGTGGCGCGCACGCTCAGCCGCTGCGGCTTGAAGCCCGCCTTGCCCAGGTCGGCGGAGAGCGCCATGGCGAAGCAGCTGGCATGGGCCGCGGCGACCAGCTCCTCGGGCGTCGTCCCCGTGCCCGTGTGCATCTCGAAGCGACGCTCGAACGTGTAGGGCGTGTCCGTGAACGCTCCGCTGGCGGCGGTCACCCGGCCCTTGCCGTCTTTCAGCCCGCCTTCCCATACAGCCGATGCGGTGCTCTTCATCGCGTGATCTCCTCGGGTGCGAAGCGTCCTTGAGACTCGGATCGGGGCCCGGGAGCCTAGCGCACCCCGTTCGAGAGGCAACCCGCGTCGCGCGAGCGGTCCGGTGGCGGCAGGCGAGCAGGCCCGGTGTGGTCGGCTTGAATGCCGCCAAGCGGACATGCAATATGCCGGTCCTTGTGCCGCCGGGGTGGCCGCGCACCGGTGTGCACACGAACCGGCCCCCGGCGGGTGGCGCCGCGAACGCGCGGGGCTCACCACGGCGCCTGTCCGGCCTGCGAAGGGACCTTCCCTGACCCGTCCACGATTCCGCGTCACCACCGCCGCCGCGACCGATGTCGGACGCCGGCGATCGGGCAACGAGGACAGCTACGCGTCGTGGGCAGCCGAGGGTGACGCCCCGGCGCACGCTGCGGACCACCTGCTCGTGGTCTGCGACGGCATGGGAGGCTCGAACGCCGGCGAGGTGGCGAGCCGCATGGCCGCCGAGACCGTGGTCCGCGAGTTCGCGGCCGCGCCCCCGGACGACACCGCCACGGCGCTCTCGCACGCGGTCCACGTCGCGAACCAGGAGATCTGGGACCACAGCCGCAGTCAGCAGGAGCTGAACGGCATGGGCACGACGTGCACGGCGGTGGCCCTGAAGGGCGACCAGGTGCTGGTGGGGCACGTCGGCGACTCACGCGCCTACCTCGTGCGCGCGCACCGCGCGCGGCAGATCACCACCGACCACTCGCTGGTGGCGCAGCTCGTGGCGCGCAACCAGCTCTCGCCCGAGGAAGCGCGCAGCGACCCGCGCCGCAACGTGGTCACACGCAGCGTCGGCGTCGGCCCCGACATCGAGGTGGACGTGGTCGCCGTGGGCGAGCCGCTGAAGGGTGGCGACACGCTCGTGGTCTGCTCCGACGGCCTGCACGGCCAGATGAGCGACGACGAGATCGCCGGCTTCGCCATGGGCGAGTCGCTGCCGGACGCCTGCCGCGACCTGATCGAGCTGGCGAACGCGCGCGGCGGACCGGACAACATCACCGTGGCCATGCTGCGCCTGGAGCAGTCACCCACGCCGGCCGGCAACCCGATCGGCCGCTGGCTGCGCTCGCTCACGGGCCGCGGCGATTCTTGAACGACTCACACCAGCCCACATCAATAGGAGGAATCCCGGATGAGAGTTCGTAATTCTGCCGTCCTGATCGTGTCGTGCGCGCTGGCGCTCGCCGCCGGCGCCGCGCTCGCCCAGAACGCGCCCAGCACGGGCACGGCGCCCGACACGACGAAGAAGCCGGTGTCGACGAAGGTGCTCGGCAAGTCGAGCCCGGCGCCAGTCGATGCCGCGGTCAAGTCCATCGACGCGCAGATCGCGAAGAACGCCCCGGACAAGAAGGATCCGGAGTGGAAGACGAAGCTCAAGGCTCCGGCGATGGCCAAGTTCGATCCCGCGAAGGGCTACTACGCGCGCATGGTCACGAACAAGGGCGAGATGCTGATCAAGCTCAAGCCCGAGGTGGCGCCGTACCACGTCACGAACTTCATCTACCTCGCGCGCATGGGCTTCTTCGATGGCACGAAGTTCCACCGCGTGATGAAGGGCTTCATGGCGCAGGGCGGCGACCCGCTCGGCACCGGCAGGGGCGGTCCCGGCTACAACTTCAACGCCGAGGTCAGCCCGAAAGCCCTCCACAACGCGCCGGGCGTGCTGTCCACCGCGAACACGGGCCAGCCGGGCTCGGATGGCAGCCAGTTCTTCATCATGTTCAAGGCCGCCGCGTTCCTTGACGGTAACTACACCGTGTTCGGCCAGGTCGAAGAGGGGTTGGAGACGCTCAAGGCGATGGAGGCCGTCGCGAACCCGGGCGACGGTCCGCCCACGTCGCCGCTCAACATCGTGAAGGTGACGATCGAGGTGAAGTAGCCGCACCGCCGCGACCCGCGAGCCCCAGACGGTCGAACCGTCCGGGGCTCGTCGCGTCTCACCAGTCCACGCGCGCCTCGAGCAGCCAGCTCCGCGTCGCGGCCGGCATCACGTGCGGCACCAGCGCGCCGTGCGCATCGAAGTCCATGTAGCCGGTGGTGGCGTAGCGCAGGTCGCCGAGGTTGAAGCCGCGCAGCGTCAGCGTGGTGTGCGCCCCGGCCACGTGCCCAGCGGCCGAGAGCGCCGCGTTCCACACCGTGTGCGGCGCGACGCTGTTCGCGTCGGCGCCGGTGTTGTCCACGAACACGCGCCCCGCGTACTGCGCTTCGACGCGGGCGCTCAAGTCCTTCCACGACGCGCGCGCGCCGGCGTTCGCCATGTGCGCGGGCGAGAACCCGAGCGGCTTGCCGTCGTAGACCACCTGGTCCGCGGGCGTGGGGCCGTAGCTCTCGCGGTACTCGATGAAGTGGTTGTCCGCCAGCGTGAGGTTGCCGTCGAGCGCCAGCTCCAGGCCGCGCTGGAGCCGCCGCGACATCGCCCCGGCCAGCTCCACGCCCTGGTGCACCGAGCGCGCGGCGTTGCCGATGATCGGGTAGCCCAGGTCGGTGTCGTACTGGCCGGCGAACACCAGCTCGTCGCGGAAGTCCATGTGGAAGAGGTTCGCGGTGAGCGACGCCGTACCCGCGCGCCACGACGCGCCCAGCTCGTAGTCGTTCACGTGCTCGGGCTTGACGAGCGGATCCTCGTAGATGCCGGCGGCCTGGTCGATGTGACCGTAGAGCGGCACCGAGCCCACGCCCTCGGCGTCGTAGAGGTCGCGGAACGCTGGCTCGCGGCTCGCGTACGCGTAGGACGCGAACGCCTGCCACCCCGCGGACGGTTGCCACGACAGCGCGAGGCGGGGGAGGCCGAAGTCGTAGCGCTGGTCGAAGCGGATGCCGTCGAAGTGGTCGTCGCGCATGAAGTAGCCCTGGTGACGCCAGGCGAGGTCGGTGGTGGCGCGCAGGCCCTGGGCGAGGTCCCACTCCCAGCGCGCGAACAGACCGGTCGCCACCGTGCGCGGGTGGTAGTCGTAGTAGGGCGACGGGTTCGGCGTGCCCGGGGGCAGCGGGTCGCCGGCGATCACGGTGCCGACGTGGTGGCCGTCGTGGAAGCGCAGCTCGCCGCCCACCGTGAGCGCGCCGCCGCCGTAGTGGTAGCGCGCGCGCGGGATCCAGCCGTACTGCCGGTTCACCACCTCGCGCCTCCGCGTCACGTCGAACGCCACGATCGTGGCCCGGCCCTGCGCATCGAGCACGATCGCGCCGTTCGCGTCCTGCTCGTAGTGGTCGCGCGGGTAGAGCGTGGTGTCCGTGGTCGGGATGCCCGGCAGCCGGTAGTCGGCCAGCGCCTGCCCGAGGCGGTGCTCATCATAGAAACCGCGGCCGTCGAACCAGAACAGCGTCTGCGACAGGGTGAGCTGGGGGTTCGGCGCCCAGTCGTGGGTCAGCTCGTAGTGCGGCTCGAAGAAGTGGTCGCGCTCGCCGTCGTACGTGAGCGGGTTGAACCGACGGTCGCGATCGACGTCGCCGGTGACGAGGCCGTTCATGTGGTCGGGGTCGTTCGCCAGGTAGGCGAGGTGCGTCTCCTCCGGCCCGCCGTAGAGGTTGACGCGGAACGTCTGGCGGCCGAGCACGCGCCGCGCGCCGAGCACGTACGACCACAGCCGCGACCACGAGTCGTCGCGATAGCCATCGGACTCGACGCGCGCGTAGCGGCCGTAGAGGCTCCAGCCGCTTGCGAGCGGCCCGGAGGCGCCCTCGACCACGAGCCGCCGGGTGCCGAACGAGCCACCGCCGCCCGCCACCGAGAAGCGCGGCGCGTCGCCGTACGGCGACGTCTCAACGTTCACGCTGCCGCCCAGCGCCGCGGCGCCGTAGAGCGCCGAGCCGACGCCGCGCTGGATCTGCACCTCCGACGTCGCCGACAGCAGCTCGGGGTGGTCGATCCAGTAGACCTCGTGCGACTCGGGGTCGTTCAGCGGCACGCCGTTCACGAGCACGCTGATCCGTCGCTGCGGGAAGCCCCGGAGCGTCAGGTACGAATAGCCGATGCCGTTGCCGGCGTCGGAGTAGGCGAACGCGCCCGGCTGGGTCGCGAGCGCCATCGGCGTGTCCTGCCCCCAGTCGAGCTGCTTCAGCTCGTCGCGCTTGAGACGCGACACCGCCTGCGGCGTGCGGTCGCCGGCGCGCGACGTGCTCACCTCGACGACCGGCTGCTGCACCACGCCCGGGAGCGTGTCGGGCGGCGTTTGAGCGCGCGCGCGCGCGGGCCCAAGCAGCAAGAGTGGGGCGAGCAGCGCGGGCAGGCATCTCATGACGAGGACTCCTCTCCGGATATGCGGACCGCGCCCCAGACGAGCAGCGAGCAGGCGAGCCCCGCGTAGATGGGTTCGATCGAGAACGGGTACGCGCCCTTCGACGAGGGCACGCTCTTCATCAGGACCCAGGCGAGCGTGAGCAAGCCGGGCAGCACCATCAGCCACAGCGCGCCGCGCGGTCCCGGCCGGCCGCGGCGCGAGAGCGCGAGCAGCACGGGCAGCAGCAACACCGGGGTGACGACCGAGCCCAGGTCGTGCCACAGCGCCACGACGCTCGGCCGCGCCAGCGCCAAAGCCGCGGCGAACGCGCACGTGATCCACAGCCCCCAGCGCGACCACGCCGGGATCCGCGCGGGATCGCCGCGCCTCAGGCGCCACACCAGGTCGCGGCCCACCGTGGTGGCAGCGATGAACGCGTAGGCGTCGATCGTGCTCATCACGGTGGCGATCATGCCGAGGTAGAAGAGCCCCAGCGCCACCGGCGGCAGCACGCGGTCGGCGAGCATCGGGAATGCGTAGACGGGGTCTTTCAGATCCGGCAGAAGCGCGCGCGCGTAGAGACCACAGGCCGTGGTCATGAAGTCGAACACAATCCAGAATGCGATCGACCACAGCACGCCGTTCCGCGCCACGCGTGGGTCGCGCGCGGCGTAGGCCCGCTGCCAGAATGCCGGGTCCACCATGGTGCCGAGCGCGATCACGTACCACACGATCACCGCCCCGGCGCCGTTGCCGCCGTGCCACACCCAGTGCGACGCCGGCACGCGCGGGCCCAGGAACGCCAGGCCGCCGTGCTGCGCGACGAGGAAGCCGAGCAGCACGACGAAGCCGCCGTACATGAGCACGAACTGCACCTGGTCGGTGAAGATCACCGCGCGCAGGCCGCCGCGGTCGACGTAGAACACGCTCAGCACCGCGGCCGCCACCACCCACGGCGCCGCCGGCCCGCCGAACATGGCTGCAAACAGAGTGCCGAGCATCAGGACATAGGCGGCGGGCGCCGCATTCACGAACACCGCCACCGCGCCCACGACCGCCGCGCGCCGGCCGTAGGCGCGCTCGAGCAGGTCGGGGATCGTGAGCAGCTCGATCTCGCGCGCGCGCCGGGCGAGGAACCACGCGAACAGCGCCGCGCCGACGTAGTAGGGCACGCCGAAGACGAGCCAGTTGGCGATGCCGTACCGCCAGGTGAACTCGCCCACGCCGAGGATGCCGCCGTAGAAGCTCGTCACCAGCGTTGCCACGAACGCGGGCAGCGTCACGCGCCGGCCGGCCACGACGTAGTCCTCGGCCGAGGGCTTCGAGCGAAGCGCCCCTGCCCAGACCCATGCGAGCGACAGGAAGTAGATGAGAACGAGCGTCCAATCGAGGACGCTGTGCGTGAACATCGGCGCGACGCCTTCCCGGACGGTCGCTGCGCCCCGGGCTCGCCCGCGGCCGGAGGCCGCGAAGGCTCAGAAGCCCAAAGCACATCGCCGTCCACGAAGGGACGGCGGTGAAGACGTGGCGGAAGCCTCGAGTCTTCGCCGTTTCCCTACGCTGGTCTCAACCAGTTCAGGTTCGACGGGTGTGTTCTCAGGCCCGCGACGTGCGCGGGCCACCCCGAACGGACGCCGGCGAGGATGCATGGCGCCCCCGGCGCGCGCAAGCCGGGTGTTGACCCAGGCCCCCGGGGATCGCGTCTCGAACGCGCTACAGTGCGCGGATGCTCGATCTCCTGTGGCTCATCCTGCTCGCCGCCCCGTCCGCGCCCGCATCGGGCTGGCGGCTCGTCGCCAGCGCGCCGTTCGACGCGAAGCAGGTCACGTTCTACTGGGAGGGTGCCGCGATCCGCTCACCGGCCACGTTCACGACCGACGGCCGGGAGATCAAGGTGAACGGCGTCGTGCCGCTGCCGACCATTCCCAGCGACACCGCCGGCGTGAACGCGCGCATCGCGGCGGTGTTCGCCGGCGTGCCGCTCGTGGACAGCCTCGTGGCGCAGGGAGCGAGCTATGAACGCGCCGTCGATGAGTACGGCTGCGAAATGGGCCGGCGGCTCCGGCGCGCGCTCAAGCCGGCGCTCGCCGCGGTGCGCGCGGGCGGCACCAGCCAGGGCACGCCACAGCTGAACGCGATCGCGGAGCAGCTCCGCATCCCGCACAGCGCGATCCGCGTGCGCGACGGCACGCTCGAATGTGCCATCGCGGGCGGGGTGAAGCTGAGGGTCCCGCTCGACAGTCCGGACTCGGTGCTGCTCGCCGATCCGTGCGCGCCCCCGTCACCGGAGACGCGCCGCGCGAGCCTCGAGAAGCGCGTCGCCTCGACGGTCACGGCGCTCGGCGAGCCGGGGCCGCGGCTCGTGATCGGCGACCAGGCGCGCACGGTGTCGTACACCGGTCCCGCGGCCGCCCAGGCGACGGACCAGATCCGCCAGGCGATCGAGATCTACAAGCGCGGCGGCGCCGACGCCGTGCGGCGCGATGGCAAGGACTTCCTCGTGCCGGCGCACGTCCTGATCCTCATCGCGCGCCGGCAGCTGGAGTCTTCGGGCGGGCGCTAACGCGCGGGATAGAGCAGCGCCGCGAGCACGCCGAGGATGGGCTTCGCGCACGCCGGGAACACCTGCCAGGCGGCGACGATGCCCATGATCGACAGCCCGGGCGTTGCGATCGCGCGCCGCAGCGAGCGCGAGGCCGAAAGCGGCAGCACCAGCGCCAGGACCGAGGCGCCGTCCAGCGGCGGGAACGGCAGCAGGTTGAACACCAGCAGCAGCACGTTGAGCGCCAGCAGCACGCTCAGGCCCTGGGCGAGGAAGTCGCCGAGCAGCAGGCGGTCGGCGGGCAGCGCGTTGCTCACCAGGTGCTGCACGCCGATCGCGTGCGGCGCTTCGAACGCGCCGATCGCCAGCCCCGCGCGCAGCATGCAGAACACCACCACGGCGATCACCAGGTTGCCGAGCGGGCCGGCGAGCGCCATGAGCGCCGCACGACGCGGGTGGCGGTCGGCCCACGCCGGATCGTACGGGGCGCTCGCCCAGCCCATCGTCCAGCCCTGCGTGAGCGACGTCAGCACCGGGATGATCAGCATGCCGATCGGCGAGCGGCGCACGTGCGGCCACGGCGAGAGCGACACCTGGCCGGAGAGATACGCGGTCGGATCCCCCAGCCGCCACGCCACCCAGGCGTGCGCGGCCTCGTGCACGGTCGTCGAGAACAGAAACGCCGGCAACCAGAACACGAGCGCATGGAACACGGCTTCGGGCACGATGCGGTCTCCAGGAGGATGCGTACCCGGAGATACATGCATAGGGCGCGCCCGTGGGTGAGCGCGCGCACACACGCGTGGCAGGCCGGGTCTTCGCTGGGTCCGCAGTTGAGAAACCCCGCTCTCCGTGCCGGTCGCGGACGCGCGTCGTGCATCCCGCACGACACGTCCTCGACCTGACAAGCGCCGGCGCGCACGCGCCGACCGCCGAGGTTTTGCGGCGCGCTCGCGGCGCCGCGTATGCTCGCCACATGCGCAAGACCAGTGGTGCGGTGGTGTGCCCGGGCTGCGGCCGGCTCGTGGATGTGAACGATCCCGTCTGTCCCTATTGCGGCCGCACCTCGCCGGGCATGTTCGGCTACGGCCCCGCGCTCCAGCGCCTGCTCGGCGGCTTCGACCTGGCGCTCGCGGTGATCGGCGGCTGCGTCGTGCTCTACGCGCTGTCGCTGATCATCGACGTGCGCGGCATCCGCATGGCGGGCATGTTCGACATCCTCGCGCCCTCGAGCAACGCGCTCGTGACGCTCGGCATGACCGGCGGCTTCGCGTTGGCGCGCGGATGGTGGTGGACGCTGCTGACCGCGGTATTCCTCCACGGGAGCCTGCTCCACCTGTTGTTCAACATGGTGATCACCCGGCAGTATCTTCCGCACGTCGTCGAGCTCTACGGCCCCGCCCGGGCATGGGTCATCTTCGTGGTCGCGGGCATCGCGGGCTTCGCGGTCTCCAATTTCGCCGGCGGCATGCCCACGATCGGCGCCTCGGGCGCCATCTTCGGCCTGCTCGCCGCGCTCATCGTCTACGGCCGGCGCACGCGCCAGCACGCGGTGGCGCAGCAGCTGTGGATGTCGGCCGGCATGATGTTCCTGTTCGGGTTCCTGATGCCGAGCGTCAACAACTGGGCGCACGCGGGCGGGTTCGCCGGCGGCTTCGTCGCCTCCGAGGCGCTGTCGTTCTCGGGCAGGCGCGAGAGCCCGCTGCTGCTCGTGCTGGCGTGGGCCTCGGCGCTGCTCGTGCCCGCGGCATTCACGCTGCAGCTCCTGACCCTGTCCGGCATGTTGTCGGGGCGGTAGGGGCGTGACGGCCGCGAGGAAACGCTGCGCGTGGGCGGGGATGACCGACCCGCTCTACCTCGAGTACCACGACCACGAGTGGGGCGTGCCGTCGCGCGACGATCGCCACCTGTTCGAGATGCTGATCCTCGAGGGTGCGCAGGCCGGGCTGTCGTGGTCCACGATCCTGCACAAGCGCGCGGCGTACCGGAAGGCGTATCACCGCTTCGACCCCCGACGGATCGCGCGCTACACCGCTGCCGACCGGCGCCGGCTGCTCGCCGACGCGGGCATCGTGCGCAACCGTCTCAAGGTCGAGGCCTCGATCACGAACGCCAGGGCGTTCCTCGCTGTGCAGGAGGAGTTCGGGAGCTTCGCGGACTACGCGTGGAGCTTCGTCGGCGGCGCGCCGATCGTGAACGCGCGGCGGACGATGAAGGACGTGCCCGCGCGCACCCCGGAATCGGACGCGTTCTCGAAGGACCTGAAGCGCCGCGGCTTCCGCTTCGTCGGCTCGACGATCATGTACGCGTTCATGCAGGCCGTGGGCATGGTGAACGACCACGCGGTGGACTGCTTCCGCTACCGCGCGGGCGCGCGGCCGGCAGGGAAGCGCGCACGGCGGTGAACGCCGCGCTGCTCCAGGCGGTGAGCGAGGTGGCGTCGCTCGCGGGCGCCGAGGCGATGAAGCACTTCCGCGGCCGACTCGACGTGCAGGCGAAAGCCGACGGCTCGCCGGTGACGTGCGCCGATCGCGACGCCGAGCGCGTCGTGCGCGCATGGGTCGAGCGGCATTTCCCGGAGGACGGCATCCTCGGCGAGGAGTTCGGCGAGACCCGGCCGGGCGCGCGCCGGCGCTGGCTCGTGGACCCGGTGGACGGCACGCGGGCGTTCGTGAAGGGCGTGCCGCTCTGGGGCACGCTCGTGGCCGTCGCCGAGGGCGGTCACGTGCTCGCCGGTGCGGCCGAGTTCCCCGCACTGGGCGAGCGACTGGTCGCGGCGCGCGGCGAGGGCTGCTGGTGGAACGGCACGCGCTGCGAGGTGTCCCGCATCGACTCGCTCGACGAGGCCACCGTGCTCGCCACCGACGTCGGGTTCCTGAAAGCCCCCGAGCGCGGCGATCGCTGGCGCGTGCTCGCGACGCGCGCCGCGAACGCGCGCACGTGGGGGGACTGCTACGGGTACCTGCTGGTGGCGATCGGGCGCGCCGAGCTGATGGCGGACGGCAGCCTCTCGCCGTGGGACGCGGCCGCACTGCAAGTCGCCGTGGAAGAAGCCGGCGGCGTGTTCACCGACTGGAGCGGTCGCGCCACGGCATTCAGCGACGGCGCGGTGGCCACGAACGCCGTGCTGGCCACGGCGCTGCGGCGGGAGCTGGGCATCCCGGCATGAGCCGCTCTGTCGCGGCGTTTGCACACCGTCGAGCCCCGAGGCGAGACTGGCCGCCCCCCGCTTCCGAACCCGGAGAAGACCGAATGATCCGCATCCCAAAGCCCCAGGCCGAAGAGCACGCCGAGTACTACGCCCGGTACATCAAGCTCGTGGGTGACGACGCGCTCGGCGCGTTGCGCGCGCAGAGTGCCTCCACGCCGCGACTGCTCTCGGGCCTGAGCGAGGCGCAGGCGATGCACCGCTACGCTCCCGGCAAGTGGTCGGTGAAGGAGGTCGTGGGCCACCTCATCGACGGCGAGCGCGTGTTCAGCTACCGCGCGCTGCGCATCGCGCGCGCCGACACGACCCCGCTTCCCGGTTTCGACGAGAACGCCTGGGTGCCGGCGGCCCACTTCGACCGCCGACCCCTGCCCGATCTCGTCTCGGACTACCAGACCGTGCGCGCCGCGACCGTGGCGCTGTTCGCGAGCCTCGACGAGGAGGCCCTCACGCGGACCGGCACCGCGAACGACCAGCCGGTCAGCGTGCGCGCGCTGGCGCACATGATCGCCGGCCACGAACTGCACCACATCGGCATCCTGCGCGAGCGCTATGGCCTCTCGTGACCGCCCGCGCCGGCACCGGCTCGGGCGCGAGGCGCCGGCACCGCCGGCGGGCAGCAGCTACCCGCGCATCTACGCGGTCGTGACCCGGATCCCGCGCGGGCGCGTCGCCACGTACGGCCAGGTGGCCGCCGAGGCCGGCATGCCCCACGCGCCGCGCGTGGCCGGCTACGCGCTGCACGCGCTGCCGCAGGGCTCGCCGGTGCCGTGGCACCGCGTCGTGGCCGCGGGCGGCCGGCTCTCGCTCGGCAAGCTCGACGCCGCGGGCGCGATGACGCAGCGGCTGCGGCTCGTGCACGAGGGCGTGCGCTTCGACGGGCGCGGCTGCGTCGACCTCGAGAACCATCTCTGGCGGCCCCGCGCGCGCAAGCGCCCGCCGGGCGTGCGCGAGCGGACGCGCGCCGGCGAGCGGCGCCCGTGACGATCCGCGAAGCCCAGGACGAGATGCGTCGGGTCTACGTGGACGGCGCCATCGGGCCGTTCGTCTCGGGGGCCATCTGGCTCGCCTCCGCGGCGCTCGCGAGCGCGGGCTCGCGCACCCAGGCGGTCCTCGCGCTGGCGCTCGGCGGCGTGTTCATCTTCCCGATCGGGCTGCTCGTGCTGGCCGCGCTCCGCAGGCCGACCGCCGTGAGCAGGGAGAACCCGCTCTCGGCCCTCGCCATGCAGGTGGCGTTCACGATCCCGCTCGCGATCCCGCTGATACTCGCAGCAACCCAACACCGGTCAGAGTGGTTCTACGCCGGCTTCCTCATCGTGGTCGGCGCCCACTACCTGCCGTTCGTGACGCTCTACGGCCTGCCGCACTACGCGGTCGCCGGCGTGCTCATGGTGGCGGCGGGTATCGCCGAGCCTGCGGCCGGGCGAGTTCGCGCTCGGCGGCTGGCTCGGCGGGGGAATGCTGGTCGTGCTCGGCGTGACGCTGCTGCTCGGCCGCCGGGCGCGGGCGCGTCACTCCCCGTAGAGCGTCGCGCCCGGCGGCGGCGTCTCGGCGTGCACGCGCTTCGCGATCGTGACGCCGGTGTTCAGTGCCAGGGCGCTCGGCGCATTCCAGCTCGTCTCGAAGATGCCGCGCGCCCTGCGCGCGAGCGGGCCGTGGTGAACGGTGATCGCGATGTTCCGCGTGGCGAGGAAATAACTGGGCTCCCAGTTGCTGGTGCCGAGCCACAGCCACGACGAGTCGGCGACCATGAACTTGCAGTGCTCGACGCGCGCGAACGGGATGTAGCCGCCGCTCCACTCCGGGACCTGCGAGATCCTGACCTCGATCCCCGGCGTGGCGGCCAGGCTCCTCAGGTCGGGCTCGCCGCGGCCGCCGATCACCCAGTCGGAGACGATGAGCTTCACCTTCACGCCGCGCGCGGCCGCGGCCAGCAGGGCCTTGTGCAGCGTCGAGTCCGCGTTGCCACGGCCGCCCACGCCGTAGCTCAGGAACTGCGCCACGATCTCGTGCTTCGCCGCGTTCAGCCGGCCCACGAGCACGTCGCGGTCCCAGGGCAACGACGGCGGCGACTGCGGCTTCGGGCTCGCGCTCGGCCACAGCTCGCCCTTCTCGCCATCCTGCGTGAACGCGATCGGCCACTTCGCGGGCTTGCGGTCTTTCACCGCCGCCGGTCGGGTGGTGTCGCAAGCGGCCCAGTCGGTCTCGAACACGTCCGCGAACGCCTTTGCGACCGGCTCCAGCCGCACGCGCGCGCCCAGCTCGTGGATGTGCGACAGCGCGCGCCAGTCGAGGTTCTGGCTCCCCAGCCACGCCTCGCGATCGTCCACGACCATGAACTTCGCGTGCTGCACGCCGCCGGCGATGCGGTGGAAGTCGATCGTGCGGACGCTGACGTTGGCGAGCCCGCCGAGGGAGTCCGCGGGCTGCGGATACGTGCGGTGCATGCCGGCATCGAGGATGAGCCTGATCTTCACCCCTCGGGCGCTTGCGCGCCCGAGCTCGTCGAGCACCGGGTCGAGGGCTTCGCCAGGCTTGCGCGACAGGTAGAAGTGCTCGAGGTCCAGCCGCGACTTCGCACCACGGATCATGTCGACCCAGGTGTCGGCCGCGGTGGGCAGCGTCGTATCGCCGAGCGCGGTCTCGAGCGGGCGCGTCTCGCCGAGCTCGACAGGTGAGCGCCCCGCCGGCGCGGCGGCGAGCGCGAGAACGGCGAGGAGCAGCGGGAAGAGCGACGCGATGCGGCGGCGCATGAACGAGCCTCCATGGGGTCGAGCTTTGGGCAGGCGAGTATACGCGACCCCGCGCAGGAGCGGCTCACCTTGTAGACTGCGCACCCCATGCTCACGCTCGCCGACCAGGTGCTTGCGCTGCTCATCGTGATCGGGCTCCCGCTGCGCGCCTGGTACGGCATGCAGCGGCTGAACGCGGCGCCGGCGGGCGAGCTGGCGGCGCTCCGCCCGCGACTCTGGGCGCGCGCGATACTTTCGCAGTGGTTGCTCGTGGCGATCGTGGTCGCGGTCTGGATCGCGACCCATCGCAGCTTCACGACCCTCGGTCTCGGGCTCCGGCCGAGCGGCGGCCTCGCCGGCGTGATGGTCGGTCTTGTCACCATCGCGATCATCGTGCTGCGCCAGCGCGGGGCGGTGGACACGGACGAAACGCTCCGCCAGCGCATCCGCGACAGGCTGGCGCCGGTGGAGCGCCTGATGCCGCGCCGTACAAGCGACTTCAAACTTTTCACGGCGCTCGCGTGCACGGCGGGGCTGTGCGAGGAGTTCCTGTTCCGCGGCTACCTCGCCTGGGTCGCGGGCCTGCTGCTGCCGTTCCCGGTGGCGCCCGCGGCGCAGGCGCTCGTTTTCGGCTTCTGCCACGCGTACCAGGGCTGGCGCGGCATCGTCATGACCACGTTCGCGGGCGCCTTCCTCACGGCGGTCGTGCTGGTCACGGGCTCGCTGTGGCCCGCGATCGTGATCCACGCGCTGATGGACCTGCACGCGGGCGATCTCGCGCGTCGCGTGTTCCCGGGCGACGCCGGGCCCGCGGCAACCACGGCCACGCCGTGAGCGACCGCTTGCTGGAGGCGCCCGTCCCGCGCGCGCTCTTGCGGCTGGCGCTGCCCGTGCTCATGTCACAATCGCTGCGGCTCGGCTACCAGTGGGTGGACGCGATGTGGGTGAAGGGGCTCGGCGTGCAGGCCACCGCCGCCGTCACCACGTCGGTGTTCGTGCTCTGGTGCGTCTACGCGTTCAACGACATCTTCGGCGCCGGGCTCCAGGCGTATGTGAGCCAGCTGATCGGCGCCGGCGAGCGCGCGCGCGCGGGGGTCGCCGTGCGCAAGGCGCTCACCGCGTCGTTCGCGATGGGCGTCGCCTGCGCCGTGGCGGGCCTCGTGGCCGCGCGGCCGCTCTACGCGCTCGTGGATCCCGCCGGCGGCGTGGTCGAGGCAGGCGCAACGTACCTGCGCATCGTGCTGCTCGGCGCGCCGCTCGTACTGCCCGCACTCACGGCCGAGATCGCGTTTCGTGCCGCCGGCGACACGCGCACGCCGTTGATGCTCGACGGGCTCTCGATCGCGTTCAACATCCTGCTGGCGCCGGTGCTCATCTACGGCCTCGGGCCCGCGCCGCGACTGGGCGTGGCGGGTGCCGCGTGGGCCACGGTCGCGGCGCAGGCGCTGCTGGCGGCGAGCTACGCCGTGCTCGCGTTCCGGCGCCACCCGGCGTTCCCGCTCGCGCGCAGCGCACCCGGCGCGCCGGTCGGGATCGCAGGGCTCGCGCGGGTGGGCGTGCCGGCGGCGCTGATCGGTTCGCTGTTCTCGGTCGTCTATCTCGCGTTCGTGCGCGCGGCCTCGCCGCACGGCGAGGCCGCGGTGGCGATCATCGGCGTCGGGAACCGCATCGAGGCGCTGCAATTCATCCTCTCGCTGTCGGTGGGCCTCGCCGGCTCCACGCTGCTCGGCCAGGCGCTGGGCGCGGGCCGCGTCGACCGCGCCGAGGAGGTGCTGCGCACGGCGCAGCGCTGGGCGCTGTGGCTCGCCGCGGGCATGACCGTGCTGCTGTTCGCGTTCCCGCGGGTCTTCCTCGGCCTGTTCACGCGCGATCCGGAGATGTTCGCGATCGGTGTGCCCTACCTGCGCATCCTCGCCATCACCGTCATCGCCACCGGCGTGGAGATCGCCACCGCCGAGACCGTGATCGGCTCGGGGCACACGCGCGCGATGAGCGCCATCTACACCGTGTTCTCGCTGCTCCGCATCCCGCTCGCGTTCATGGTCACGCGCTGGGGGAACGCCGGCGTGCTGGGCATCGCCTGGCTCATCACCGTCTCCTGCATCGTGCGCGCGGCCCTGCTCGTCGGCTGGGCGTCGCGCGGCACGTGGAAGCGCGGGCTCGCGCGCGAGCTGCGGGGCGACATCCCGGCGCCCGACGCGGGTGCGGCCGGGGGTGCATGAGGCTGGCGCGGTGTGGGGACGGGGGGTAGCTTCAGCGCTCCGATGACCTCGCCCGCACACGAACGCGTTTCGCACTACATGCTGCTCGAACCCCTCGGCCGCGGCGCCATGGGCGAAGTGTGGCTCGCCGAGGACACGCAGCTGCCGCGCAAGGTGGCGGTGAAGCTGCTGCCGCGGCACATGGCCCAGGACAGCGATGCGGTGGCGCGGCTGCTGCGGGAGGCGCAGGCCGCGGCGAGCGTCGACCACCCGGGCGTGGTCACGGTGTACGAGGCCGGCGTGCACGACGGTCGTCCGTACCTCGTCATGCAGCGCGTCGAGGGCGACACGCTCGAGCGGCGCCTCGAACGCGGGCCGGTGACGGTGAGCGAGGCGGTGAAGCTCGGCATCGAAGTCGCCGACGCGCTCGCCGAGGTGCACGCGCTGGGCATCGTCCACCGCGACCTGAAGCCATCGAACGTGATCCTGTCGCCACGGGGCGCGCGCGTGCTCGATTTCGGGGTGGCGAGCGTGAAGGGCTCGCCGAAGCTCACCACCACCGGCGTCTCGGTGGGCACGCCGCTGGCGATGGCGCCCGAGCAGATGCGCGGCCAGCCGCCCGACAACCGCACAGACCTGTGGGCGCTGGGCGTGATGCTCTACCGGGCCGTGACCGGGGCGTCGCCGTTCGCGGGCACGAGCGTGGAGCAGGTCATGCACTCCGTGCTCAACACCCAACCCAAGCCGCCGAGCGCGCTGCGCGCGGGGATCCCAGCCGAGCTGGACTTCATCGTCATGAAGCTGCTGAGGAAGGACGCCGCGCACCGCTACGCCCGGGCGGAGGAGCTGCTCGCGGACCTTCGCAGCTGCGCGGCCGGGCTCTCGGGTGCCCTGGCTGCCCCGGCACCGGCTTCGGGAGCGAAGACGCCGAGCCTCGCCGTGCTGCCGTTCGAGGTGATGAGCGCGGACGCCGACGATGCGTACCTGGCGGCGGGCCTCGCCGAGGACCTGGTCGTGGACCTCACGCGCCTCGGTGACCTGCACGTGTCCACGCGCGCGGAGACCTCGGCGTATCGCGATCGCGCGGTGCCGCCGCGCACCGTGGCGCGCGAGCTGGGCGTGGACTACGTGCTGATCGGCAGCGTGCGCCGCGCGGGGAACCGCGCGCGCATCAGCACCCAGCTCGTGCGCGCGGCGGACGGCCACGCGCTGTGGGCGGAGCGCTTCGATCGCACGCTCGAGGACCTGTTCGACGTGCAGGCCGAGGTGTCCAAGCGCATCGTGGACGCGCTCCAGATCGAGTTGAAGCCCGGCGAGCGCGAGATGCTGGACCGCGCACCCACGCGCAGTGCCGACGCCTACCAGCTCTACCTTCGTGCGCGCGCGATCATGGACACCGGCCGCGCCGAGAACATGCAGGCGGAGGAGCTGTTGCGGCAGGCGCTGGCGCTCGATCCGGAGTTCGCGCTGGCGCTCGCGGCGTTGGGCGAGACGTACGCGCGGGCCGCCATGCGCTGGTGGGCGGGGCTCGAGAGCGCCGACCGCGCGATGCCGCTCGCGGAGAAGGCGCTCGCGCTCGAGCCCGGCCTGCTCGAGGCGCAGATCGTCCAGGCGATGGTGCACCGGCTGCGCGGCGAGGTGCCGCAGCTGCTCGACATGATGGACCGGCTCCGGGCGATGGCGCCGGATCACCCGGAGCTGACCGAGTGGGCGGCGTGGTCGTACATGTCGTCCGGCCGGCCGGAGCAGGCGCGGGTCATGCTCAAGGCCCAGGTCGAGCGCCATCCCGACGACTATCGCAGCCAGTCGTGGTACTGGCAGTGCCTCGACATGATGGGCCGCGCCGACGAAGCGGACCGCCAGCGCGAGGCGACGCTCGAGGTGCTCATGGAGGCGGTGCGGCGGCACCCGGACGACACCTATGCGCGTTCGCTGCTCGCGGCGCAGCTCGTGCTCTCGGGCGAGAGAGCCGCGGGCGTGGCGCAGGCCGAGCGCACGCTCGAGATCTCACCCCTGGATGGACGGCTCCGCTACAACGCCGCGTGCACGTTCGCGCGCGCTGGCCTGCCCGAGCGCGCGCTCGCGGAGCTCAAGGAGGGCGTGCGGCAGGTGCCCACGTACATCTCGGACTGGCCGCGCCGGGATCCCGACCTGGCGAGCCTGCACGACCATCCCGAATTCATCGCCATGTTCGGGAAGGCGGAGAAGGCCTGACCGCTCACCGGTAGCTGAGCTTGAGCTGTCCCCAGTTCTTCTTCAGCGTCGGCGTGACCGACTTCCACACGTTCACGATCGACGCCTCGGCCGTGGCGCGCTCGAACGTCGGGAAGCCGAGCGCCTCGCAGATCATGCGCACGATCGTGTAGTGGTTGACGGCCTGGTCCGAGACCGCGCCCGGGATGACCAGCGGCCCGACGAGCGCGGTGAGGATGTGGTTGTTGGCCGAGCTGTCGTCCTCGTCCCACGTGAGCACGAGCAGCCCGCCGGGCCCGAGCGCGGCGATCACCGCGGGCAGGTTCGCCGCGAGCCACGCATCACCGTCCGCGAGCCCGCAGCCGGCGGTCGAGCTGTTGTGCGTGTTGTGGCAATTGTTCGGGATGATGAACACCAGGTTCGGGAGCGTGCCGCCCGCGATGTCCGCGGCCAGGTCCGGGTACGGCCGCTCGTTCAGGTGGTTGACGTTGACGTAGTAGGTCCACGGGTCGTGCTTGCGCGTGTAGAGGCCGGTGGACGTGGTGCCGTCGAACGAACACGCCGTGGAGCCGACGGCCCCGAGGTTCTCGCTGTAGGCGCGCCACGTGAGGCTGTGGGTCTCGCACATCTGCCCCAGGTTCTGGGTTGAGAACGGCGAGCCGGGGGCCGGGCAGTTGTCGTTGGTGATGCCGAGCGTGTTGCCGCCCCAGAGCGCGAAGTAGTTGGGCTGCGAAGGGTGCCTGATCGCCACCGAGCTGCTGAGCGTCGCGCCCTGAGCGAGCAGGCTCGAGACGTAGGGCAGCGAGCGCACCTCGTCGTAGCTCTTGTTCTCCATCACCACGACCACGACGCGGTCGTGGTGCGGCGCGGCGGCGCGGGCGGGTCCGAGGAGCGCCAGGAGCAGTCCCGGCGCGAGCCAGACGGTGCGGATACGGCGCAAGGGGGCGGGGCGCGGCACGGGGGTTCCTCGATGGAGCGGTGCGGGGTGAGCGGCCAGCGGCGGGAGGATCGCGTAACCATGCCACGCGGCCCCACCGGACTCCACCGAAAAAACGCCGACGCGGCGTCCGTTCAGCGATGCACGACCACCACGCGGAAGCTCCCCGGCACGATGCTCGGCCGCGGGTGCGGCCGCTCGGGCGTCGGCGCCGGCGGCGGCCCCAGCTCGGCCGCCGGGATGTAGACCGTGCCGTCGCGCGGGTCGAGCGCGAGCGTGCGGCCGCTCTTCTGCGTCGGCACGTTCTCGACCACGCTGTAGTGATCCGGGTCATCCTCGTGGATCACGGTGAGCGTGCCGTCGCCGTTCGAGCTGAACACGAGCTGCTGCGCGGGGTCGAACGCCACGCCATCGACGCCCTCACCGATCGGCAGATCGGCCACGCGGCGCCCGGTCTCGGAGTCGAGCACGATCAGCTTCTTGTTGTCGCAGCCCGAGAACAGCCGGTGGTGCGCGAGGTCGAACGCGAGGCCCGAGGGCGCCTCGCCGGGCGCAAGCGACCAGTGGTGGAGCACCTTCAGCTTCCGGGCGTCGAACTGCACGACCTCGGCGCGGTCCTCGTTGTTCACCCAGATGCGGCCCGTGCCGTCGGCCACGCCCGCCTCCGGCCCGCCGCCGAGCGGGATCGCGCCCACGACCTTCAGCGTTCTCGCGTCGATCGCGGTCGTGTTCGCGCTGCCGCCGTTGAACGTGAACACCCGGCCCGTCGCCTGGTCGTAGAGGATCGCATCGGGGAACCGCGCGCCCACGTGGACGCGGCCGGTCACGGCCAGCGTCTTCATGTCGAACACCGTCACCGACGAATCGCGGCCGTTGCTCGTGAACCCGCGGCCAAGGTCGTACGCGAGCGCGACGCCGTGGACGCCCGGCGTGTTCGGGATCTCGCCCACGAGGCTGTCGGTGACGGCGTCCACGACCTGGACGCGCGTGCCGTGCGTGACGAACAGCCGGTGCGACGTGGTGTCCGCGACGATGTAGTCCCAGGAGCCGTCGCCGGGGATCAGGATGCCGCGGTCGGCATGGTAGCCGGACGTCGCCGCGAGCAGCGTGGCGGCGAGCGCGGTCGTGGCGAGAACGACGAAGAGCGTGGTCCAGGCGCGAGGTCGCATGGGTTCGGTCCGGGGGGTGGAGGGTGGCTGCGGTCCGTGAGCGTCACGGACGATGATAGACCACCTTCCAGTGGCGAATGGCCGCGCCGAGCCCCGCACCCACGGCCGCGCCGATGAGCGCTCCGACCGCGCCACCGCGAAGCGCCGCCTCGCCGGCGCCCATGCTGGTCGGGTCGGCGAAGGTCCCTGCGGCCGAAGCCGCGAAAAACGCGAGCAGACCTCCGCCCACCGCCGCGCCGAGCAGCGCGCCGCGACCCGGGTCGCCGCGAAGCATCCGGACCTCGTCGATCGCCGACCAGGAGACGCGCTCCGGAAGCTGCTGGGGCCGCCAGTCCACGGGCGCATGGCGATCGATGACGAGCCGCTCGAGCCCACCCGGCCCGGCGCCCTGCGCGCGGCCCTGGAACCGGTGGAAGTCGCCGCTCACGCGCAGGAGGTCGTTCGGTCCGATGCGGGCCGCGAACTTGAGCGCCTCCGGCGGGACACTCGCGCCGTCCGCGGGTGCGGTCGCTGCGCTGCAGGCGCCTGCGAGCACGACGTGGCCGACGAGGCATGCGGCGAGCACGAACGGCGTGCGGTGGGCGTGCATGGGCGGTCCCCCGGGTGATGCTCTCCGCCAGCGCGGGGCGGCTCTCGTCCCGGGCCGGGCGCTCTCCACGAGCGTCGCGGCAGGGTAGCGCGTGTGACGCCGGCGCGGGTCGCGGCCCGCGCCTCAGCGCAGTCCGGGCACGAACGCCGGCACGCGGCGGGCGTATTCCTCGTACGCCGGCCCGAACGCCTCGCGCATCAGCTTCTCCTCGGCGCGGATGCGAATGAGCGTGCCGGCGACGAAGATGCCGCCGGCGATGAGCAGGCCCCATGGCGCACCGAATGCGAAGTTGCTGGCGAGGAGCTTCCCGAACATCGCGGTGTAGATGGGATGGCGCACCCAGCGGTAGGGCCCCTCGGTGACCAGTCGGTGGTCTTCGAGGACCCGCGCCTCGTAGCTCCACTGCCTGCCCAGCGTGCGCACGGCGGAGAGCCCGATGGCGATCGAGGCGAACGCCAGCAGCGGCGCCAGCACGTCGAGCGTGATCTCCAGCGCGTCGAGTCGCGCACCGGCGGCGGGCAAGGGCCGCTGGATCATCCACACCAGCGCGAACGCCACCATCTGGAGCGCGATGCCCACCGACGAGACGCGCTCGCGCTTCGCGCCCTTGCCGCCCGACGCGCGGCGGAAGACGAACGCGACGAAGAACCACGCCCAGCCCGCGGCCACGAGCAGTCGGGAGACGAGTGGGAGCAGCGCGACATCCTCGACGTGGATGAGCAAGGCGACCTCCTTTCTTCTGCACGTTAGGGGCCGTGACGGCGCGTGTCACCGGGCGCCGGCTGGCATGCCGGTGGGCGGCGACGAAACGCCGGCGGGAGCCGATGAACGGCAGGTCCCGGCTGGTCGCCGGACGTGTCCGGGGTCTACACTCAGGCCCACGACCCGAGAAGGAGCCGCATGAACGTCCGCTACTGCATCGTCGGCGGGGGCGCCGCCGCTGCCGCCGCGATCGAGGGCATCCGCTCCCGCGACAAGAGCGGCGACATCCTGCTGCTGTCGCGCGAGAACCATCGGCCGTACCGCCGGCCGCTCCTCACCAAGGACCTCTGGTACGGCACCGCGACGCTCGACCGGCTGCCGCTCCACCCCGACGAGTGGTACGTGGAGCAGAAGGTGGACGTGCGCCTGCGCCACGAGGTGATCGAGGTGGACGCCGAGAGCCGACGACTCTGGGACGAGCGCGGCGAGGTGATCGAGTTCGCCGACCTGCTGCTCGCCACCGGCTGCCGTCCGCGCCGACTGCACGCCGAGGGCTCGGAGATCTCGAGCGTGCGGTACTTCCGCGACCTCGAGGACTACCTGGATCTGGAGTCACGCCTCGATCGCGTGCAGCACGTGACCATGGTGGGCGGCGGGTTCACGTCGGTGGAGATGGCCGCGGCGCTCCGCCACCGCGGCAAGGAGATCACGATCGTGATCCCGGACGAGTACCCGCTCCACCGGCTGCTGCCACGCGACCTCGGCGGGCCGCTGCTCGACTACCTGCGCGAGATGGGCGTCGAGACCGTGAGCGGCGACACGCTCGTGAAGATCGAGGAGCTGAACGGCCTCGTCCACGCGCGCACGATGCAGGGGAACGAACTCGACACGCAGCTCGTGCTCGTGGACCAGGGCGGCGAGCCGGTCGTGGACCTGGCCGAGGCCGCGGGGCTCGCGATCGACGACGGCATCGTGGTGGACGAGTTCGGCCGCACGTCGAACCCGCATGTCTGGGCCGCGGGCGATGTCGCCGAGTACCCCGACCAGGCGCTGGGGATCATCTTCCGCGTCGAGGGCACGGACCACGCCGAGCAGCACGGCCGTGCCGTCGGCATGAACATGGCCGGCGCGGAACAGCCGTACACGCACCTTCCGGCCAAGTGGTTCAGCGTCGGCGAGATGAAGTTCGAGGGCGTCGGCGAGCTGTGGGCGCGACTCGACACCGAGATCGTGTGGGCGCAGCCGGGCCGCGAGGGCGTGGTGTTCTACCTGCGCGAGGACGTGATCCGCGGCGTGCTGCTCATCAACGTGCCCGAGCGGCTCGAGTGGGCGAGAGGCCTGATCCGCGACGCGCACCCGATGTCGTCCGCGGAGCGCGCGGGAATGGTGGGCGAGAAAGCCGGGGCGTAGTCCGCGGCACGGCGCCCGCGACACGCGGGACGCTCACTACGGCGCGTGACCGTAGGCGCTCGCGGAGGCGGCCCACCCCGCGATGGCTCCGAGCAGCACACCCACGAGCAGGCCGCCCGTGAAACCATGGCCGGGACTGGGTCTCGACGACTGCGACGCGATCATCGACGTGGGCACGGCCACCGTGCGCTTCCCGGCCTTGAGGACGAGCACGCTGGGCGCCGGTGCAGACTTCCACAGCTCCCGCGCCGCGATCCAGTCCGACCCCATGCTCGGCTCGTCGATGCGACGGACGTCGGTCTTCCCGTCCAATGGCACGACCAGGAACGTGCAGCTGTCCGCCGTGCCGAGCAGCAGCGCACTTTCGGCGAAGCCACGGAAGCCACCGCGCACCGGCGCGCCGCCCCCGCGTGTCACGAGCAGCGACTCTCCGAGCGCCGGGGCCGAGGTCGCGCCCAGACCCTGGCGCCAGGTCTCGTACCGTTCCTCGAAAGCGATGGCACTGGGGGTGGAACCCAGGCTGCCCCGATAGTTTCCCTCGAGCGACCGGCCGTCGACGAGCTTGAGCGTGATGGCCTCGTTCCACTCGAACGACGTGAGCGAATACGCATGCGTCGTGGTCGAAGCCGAAAGCGTTCCCAGCAGCGCAACCATTCCCGCGTACGCAACCAAGCGAAGGGCGCGTCTCATGTCGTCAGAGCATCGGCTGCATGAACGAGCTGGCCACGGCCGCCGCTGCCGCAGTCACCACCAGCACGGCGCACACGAGCAAGCCCACCGTCACGCTCGTGGTCCTGTTGCCCGGGCGTGGCAGCATCTCCCGCGACGCGACCATCGTCACCGGCACGGCGATCTCGCCGCCCTCGGACTCCAGCGCGACCGAGTAGAGGGAGGGCGCGGACTTCCAGCGCTTGAGGTTCGCAAACGCGCGCGCGTCCTGACCGTGCCCGCCGTCGAGGCGCACTTCCGTGAGCTCGTTCAATGGCAGCACGAGGCAGCGACAGCTGTCCTCGGTGCCGAGCAGGAGCACCTTGTCGGCGAAGCCGCGAAGCGCCCCGCGCACCGGCTCGCCCGACGCCCGCGTCACGAGGAGCGTATCGCCCAGCGCCGGCGCCGCACTGGCGCCGAGCTTGGAGCGCCACTTCGCATAGCGGGCGACGTGCGTGCCGGGGTCGGAGGTGCGGCCCAACACGCCGCGAAAACGCCCCTCGATCTCCCGGCCGTCCACGAGCTGCAGCTTGACGGGCTCGTTCCACGACCACGTCGTGAGCGAGTACGCCTGCGTCGTGGCCGGCGCCGAGAGCGTTCCCATGAACGCCACCAGTCCCGCGTGAGCTACCGAGCGAAGGGCGTATCGCATGTCGTCGATCCCATGGGCCTTGAACGTGAGGGCGCGCGCGCGTGACGCTCGCCCCCCTCCACCGCTAACCGTCGCACGAGCCGGGCCGCCGTGAGTGATGGACGAGGGCAGCGAGTCCCAATACCTTGCCTGGGAGTGACTTGGCGGACGCGGGCTAGGCTCCCCCTTCTTTCCGCCCCTGCGGGTCCAGTGCGTCGCGCAGCCCGTCGCCGAGGAAGTTGAACGCCAGCAGCGTCAATGACATGGCGAGGCCGGGGAAGGTGACGAGCCAGGGGAAGAGCGCCAGCAATCGCGCGCCGTCGGAGACGAGCGTTCCCCACGAGGCGTTCGGCGGCTGCACGCCGAGGCCCAGGAAGCTCAGGAACGCCTCCTGCAGGATCACGGCGGGCACCGTGAGCGTGGTGTACACGATCACCGGCCCGAGCGTGTTCGGGACGATGTGGCGGAAGATGATCGCCGCGTCCGTGGCGCCCAGCGCGCGCGCCGCCTCGACGAACGCCTGGTGCTTGAGCGACAACACCTGCCCCCGCACGATGCGCGCCATCGTCAGCCATTGCACCAGCCCCAGCGCCACGAACAGCATCACCAGGCTGCGCGAGAAGAAGACCAGCAGCAGGATGACGAGGAACAGGTAGGGAAGCGCGTAGAGCACGTCGACCACGCGCATCATGACGTCGTCGGCGCGGCCGCCGACGTAGCCGGCCACCGCGCCCCAGGTGACGCCGATCAGCAGCGAGACGAGCGTGCCCACGAGCCCCACCAGAAGGGAGATGCGGCCGCCGTGGAGCACGCGCGCGAGCAGGTCGCGCCCCAGCTCGTCGGTGCCGAAGACGTGCGCGAACGTCGGCGGCGAAGCCCCTTTCGCAAGGTCTTGCAGCGCGGGGTCGGGGAGCCCCGGCAGCCACGGCGCGAACGTGGCGAGCGTGCCCATCACGACCAGGAACACCGCGGCCGAGACCGCCATGCGGTTGCGCCGCAGCCGCGCCCAGGCGTCGGACCACAGGCTCCGCGGCGGCCGAGCGGGCGCGCTGGCCGCCAGCACGCTCGCGGGCGGGCGCAGGCCGATGCTCACGCCAGCTCCACGCGCGGGTCGAGCCAGCTGTAGGCCACGTCCACGAGCAGGTTCAGCACCAGCAGGAACGAGGCGTAGAACAGCACCACGCCCATCACCAGCGTGTAATCGCGGTTGGTGGCCCCGACGACGAGATAGCGCCCGAGCCCCGGGATGGCGAAGATCTGCTCGATCACGATCGAGCCCATGATGATGCGGGCCGCCGCAGGCCCGAGGTAGGAGATCACCGGAAGGATCCCGAGCTTGAGCGCGTGCTTCACCACGACGACGTGCTCCGCGAGGCCCTTGGCGCGCGCGGTGCGGATGTAGTCCTGGCGCAGCACCTCGAGCATGCCGGCGCGCGTGAGCCGCGCGATGTAGGCGACGTAGCTCAACGACAGCGCCAGCACCGGCATGATCCGCGACGCCGGCCCGGTCCACAGCCCGGCGGGCAGCCACAGCAGCGTGAGCGCGAACGCGAGCACGAGCGCCGGGCCGAGGACGAAGTTGGGGATCGACACGCCCGCGAGCGCCATGAACATGGCGGCGTGGTCGGCGGGGCGATTCTGGCGCACGGCGGCGATCGTGCCGATGGGGACGCCGAGTACCAGCGCCAGCGCCAGCGCCCACGCGCCCAGCTCGGCCGAGACGCTGAAGCCCTCAAGGATGATGTCGCGCACCTGCCGGTCGGGGTACTTGTACGACGGGCCGAAGTCCAGACGCAGCGTGTTCCCAAGGAACGCCACGTACTGCTCGTGCAGCGGCCGGTCGAGCCCGTAGCGTTTCAGGAGCTCGGCCTTCGCCTTCGCCGGGATCTCCTTCTCGCTCATGAACGGGCCGCCGGGCGCCAGCCTCATGAGCACGAACGTCAGCGAGGCGATGACGAACAGCGTCGGCACCATGAGCAGCACGCGGCGGAGGACGTACGTCGTCAACGGGGCGCGACCTCCGAGGAGAGCGGCTCGTGCTGGTGCCAGTCGTGGTCGATCCACACCTCCTTCAACGGGTGCACGTCGAGCGCGGTGGGGTAGATGCCGCGCACCCAGGGCTTCACCAGCTCGGAGACCGAGTAGTGATAGATCGGGAGATAGGGCGCCTGGTCGATCGCCACCGACTCCGCCACCGCCATCGTGGCGAAGCGCTGCGCGGGATCCAGCGTGGTCGAGGCCTGGCGCATGAGCGCGTCGTAGCGGGCGTTCGAGAACCCGGCGCGGTTGTTGCCGTCGCCGGTGACCAGGAGCTGCAGGAACGAGTTCGGGTCGAGGTAGTCCCCGATCCACGACCGGCGTGCCACGTCGTAGTGGAGCGTCGTCGTGGCCTGCATGTACGAGCCCCACTCCTGGTTCTGGAGCTGGACGTCGATCCCCAGCTCGCGCTTCCACATCGCCTGGATGGCCTCCGCGATGCGGCGGTGGTCCTCGCTGGTGTTGAACAGGATCGTGAACCGCGGAAAAGCCTTTCCACCCGGGAAGCCCGCGCGCGCGAGACAGTCCCGGGCGCGCACCGGGTCGAAGCTCACCTGCTTCGGGCCCTCGTAACCGGGATAGCCCGTTGGCGTGATGCGCCCCCACGGGTCACGGCTGCCCTTCAGGAGGTCGCGCGCGATCGCCTCGCGGTCGATCGCCAGGTTGAGCGCGCGCCGCACCCACGGGTCGCTGAACGGCGGCTTCGTGCAGTTGACACTATAGAAGTAGGTGCTCTGGAACTTGCCGCGCCGGAAGTCGGCATAGTCCTTGAGATACGGCAGGTACTGGGACGGGATGTAGTTGCTCGGGTTCCAGTCGATGGCGCCCGACTTGTAGAGGTTCGTGCTCGTGCTCAGGTCGTCGACGACGAAGCCCACGAGCTTCTCCAGTCGCACCGCCTTGCGGTCCCAGTAGCGCTCCGACGGCGCGAACTCGTAGCGGTCGTTCTGCCGCCAATAGGTCCAGCGGAACGGGCCGTTGCCGACGACGTGCTCGGGCAGCGTCCAGTGGATGCCCCAGCGCTCGACCACCGCGCGCGGCACGGGCAGGAACGCGTAGTACGTGGTGAGAAAGAGAAAGTAGGCCGTGGGCCGCTCGAGCGTCACCACGAACGTGCTGTCGTCGGGCGCCGCGAGTCCGACCGCGCTCGCGTCCTTCGCGACGCCCTTGTTGTAGTCCTCGGCGCCGCGGATGGCGTAGAACAGGCTCGCGTTGCGCGCCGCGGTGGCGGGCGCCAGCACGCGCAGCCACGACCACAGGAAGTCGCGTGACGTGAGCGGCGTGCCGTCCGCCCACAGGAGCCCGGGCCGCAGGTGGAACGTGTACGTGAGGCCGTCGGCGCTCGTCTTCCAGCGGTATGCCTGCCCCGGCCGCGGCTCGAGCGTGCGGGGGTCGGACGTGGTGAGCCCTTCGAACACGAGGCGCGCGAAGCGGCCGTCGGGCTGGCCGCTCATCGTGCCGGGGTCGCGCAGCTCGGGCTCGCTGCCGAGGTTGAAGCGCAGCACCTGCCCGGCCGGTGCTGCGAGCGAGCCGAAGTAATGGCGCCCGTTCACCTCCGGCGACTCGGCATGTCCCGGGGCACACGAGGCCGCGCACGCGAACAACAGGACGCAGCCGAGCGCGAGTCTCACGCGAGGCACGATAGCAGAGCGGAGCGCTTTGCACGGTCGGGCGAACGCTGGGTGGATTCGCCCCCGTGTGCGTGCGCTCACGGGACGGCTCACGCAGGGCTTCAGCGCCGTGGAGAGCCCGCCGATACTCCCGTTGCTTGCCGAGAAGTCCACGCCGCAACGACGGGGCACCCAGCGCAGCTGGGTCCGGCGGCGCGGCCCGCAACCATGAGGCATCCGTGTCGGACTCCACGCAGCCCACACTGGACGAGATCCTGGCCGCGCTCGAACGCCTGGGGGACCGTGTCGCCACGTCCCACACGTCGCGTCTCGATGGTTTCGTTTCGTTGAGCATGCGACGCGCGTGCGAGGAGCTGCGCCGTTTCATCCCCGGCCTGGACATGCCGCCCGATGCCGAGGGGGCGCGCTTCCTGGCCCGCGCCGCACACGCGGCGCTGGAGGACGGCAACGCCCGTGAAGCGCTGTCGCGGGCGCTCCGCGGCCTGGCGCTGGCGCCGCACCACCCCGGGCTCTTCTATCTCGCCGCCTCCGCCTGCTTCGAGTTCGGCGCGGTGGAAGACGCCGTGCGGCTGCTGCGGCACACCCTATGGATCCACCCCGGGCACCGCCCGGCGCGTCGCGACCTCTCGGCGTTGAACCTCTACCTGCGCGACCGCTGGGAAGGCCCGGGCGAGATGAGCGCGGACGAGAGCTACGACGCCGTGCAGGCGGCGCCCGCCGAGCCCGACCTCGCGTTCGATCTCACCGGCGACGAGTTCGACCTGCCCGCCCCGCCCAACCGCGACGAGTTCGACCCCCCGATCACGGACGAGGGCGAGGACCGCGCCGCTTGAAGCTGTTGGTCGTGACCTCGGAGCTCGAGTGCTCGACGCTCGATCCCGTGGCCGGATGGGTGCACGAGTCGATCTCGAGGTTGGCCGAACGCGGACACCGCGTGACCGTGCTGTGCACGCGCGCCGCGGACGCTCGCGACGCGAACGACAAAGGGTCACGCGATGCCTCGACGGACCCGCCGGGCGTCACCGTGTGGCGCCCCGCCGAGGAAGACCGCGCGGCGGCACTCCAGGGACTGCTCGAGCTCGAGCCCGACGTGGTGCACGTCGCCGCCCCCGGGCCGCTGCCCGCCGAGTGCACGGGGGCGCTCGCGCACGCGCCGCTGCTGATCGACCTGCTCGACTGGTCGGCGCTCTGTCCCGCCGGCGACCTGCTCGCGCGCCCGCTCGGCGAGGAATGCGCGCAGCACCATCCCTCGGCGCCCTGCGGCACGTGCGTCGGTCATGCGCACGTGCGCGCGATGGAACCGTTCATCGCGCTCGCGCGCGCCGGGCACCGCGCGGTCGCGCACGCGAGCCACGTCCGCGACCGTTCGACGTTCGCGCTCGGCCGCGGCGTGTCGCTGGTTCCGGTGGGCGTGGACGCGGCGCGGTTCTCGCCCGAGCCGCCGCCGCCGCTCGCACCCGAGGTGGCGACGCTCGTGAGCGAGCGCTCGCGGCCGCGCGTGATCGCGCTCGGGCCGCCCACGCCCGCGCGCGGCGGCCCGCGCCTCCTCGACCTCCTCGTGGCGCTCCACGCGCGCGTGCCGGGTGTGGAGCTGGTCGTGGCCGGGACCGATCCCGACAACCCCGACCTGATGCACATCCACCTGGCCGAGGCGAAGGAGCTGGGGATCGCGCACCAGCTGCGCTCGCTGCCGCGCGTGTCGCACGCCGACCTGCCGGCGCTGCTCGCGGCCTGCGACATCGCGTTGGCGCCGGGGCTCGCGCCCGAGCCGCTCGGCCGCGCGATCGTAGAAGCACTCGCGGTCGGGCTGCCGGTGGTGGCGCACCCCTCGGCGACGGTGCGCGAGCTGCTGCTCGCGGGCGAGGCGGGCCTGCTCGCGAGCGCCCATCCCATGTCGCACTTCGCCGACGCGGTGGCGCAGCTGCTCGCGGACCGCGCGGCGCGTGCGGCGCTGGGCGAGCGCGCCCGGCTGGCCGCGCTCGAGCGCCACGACATCGAGCGCGCGATCGTCGACACCGAGGCGCTCTACGAGAGCCTCCGCGCCGCGCGCCGGCAGGGGAAGGGCGTCCAGCGGCGGAAGGCCGCGGCCTGAGACGCGCCGCGCGCGCCTACATCGTGCGCGGGAACAGGAGCCGCACGCCGACCGCGAACAGCCCCGCGCCGAGCGCGCGAAGGATCCAGCGTCCCTGGACCACGGTCGAGAGCCGCGCGCCGAGCTGTGCTCCGAGCAGCGCCCCGGCGCCGATCGGGAGCGTGCGGGCAAGCACGGGCGCGAGCGTGCCGTCGGCGGCGTGAACGGCCACCGCCGCGAGCGTGAGTGCCGCGACCACGGCGTGCGACGTGGCGGTGGCGATGTGCGTCGGGAAGCCGAGGCCATAGACCATGGCGGGCACGTGCAGGATGCCGCCGCCGATCCCGAGCACGCTCGAGAGCACGCCGACGCCGACGCTCACGAGCATGCCGAGCCCGATGCGGGGTGAATAGCGCTGCACCTTCCCGCCGCGCTCGACCAGGGTGCGCGTGGGCTCGCCGGTCACGCGCGTGGCGGGCTCGCGGCGCTGCACGAGCACGACCAGCCCGCCGAGCATGAGCGTGACTCCCAGCAACGGGTCGAACCACCGGCGGTCGATGCCGTGCGTGAGCCACGCGCCGAGGATCGAGCCGGGGAGCCCGGCGAGCGCGAACAACGCCGCCGAACGCCAGTCCACGCGCCCCAGGCGCGCGTAGGCGGCTGTGCCCGAGAGCGCGTTCGCGCACACCACCGCCAGCGAGATCGCGGTGAGGTTCGCGGCGGGCTCGCGCGGGAACAGGAACAGCAGCACCGGGACGAGCACGAACCCGCCGCCGGCGCCGATCAGCGTGCCGAGCGCGCCGACGGCCGCGCCGAGTGCCACGTAACCGAACACGTGAGCGAGCGTCATGCCGCCGCGATGCTAGCGCGCGGCGACGAAAGCCGGTTAGTCTCCCCGCATCATGGCCACCCCTGCGCGCACGCCCATCACCGATCGCGACGTCCGCGAGCTGTCCGGGAAGCTCAGGGAAGCCACGGAACTGCTCGAGCGCATCGCCGCCGACCGCGCGCTCATGGCCGTGCTCCCGGCGGCCGACCGGCGGCGGCTGATCCGCGCGGTCGGCGACGTCTACAGCCCCGATCCCGCCGCGCGCCGGCGCCTCGTGAAGACGCTGGGGCGGCTGAAACGCGTGGAGAAGCTCCGGCGCGACGAGGACGCGCTCGCCGGCGCGGGCATCCGCGTGATGCGGCGGCAGCCGGTGTTCACCACGCCGTCCGCGTTCGCACCCGGGCGGTTCGAGCCCCACGACGTGGCGCCCGGTGAAGGCGACGAGTCCACCGCGCGCGGCGCCGAGGCGGCGACTGCACAGATCGGCGAGCGCGCCTGCTACATCTGCAAGCGGCCGTTCACCACGGTCCATCACTTCTACGACCGGCTGTGCCCGGAGTGCGGCGACTTCAACTTCGGAAAGCGCGGCGAGCTGGCCGACCTGCGCGGCCGCGTGGCGCTGGTCACCGGCGCGCGGGTGAAGATCGGCTACCAGGCGGCGATCAAGCTCCTGCGCTGCGGCGCACGCGTCATCGTCACCACGCGCTTCCCGCGCGATGCCGCCGCGCGATACGCGGCCGAGCCGGAGTCCGGCGACTGGGCCGATCGTCTCGTCATCCACGGCCTCGACCTGCGGCACACGCCGAGCGTCGAGGCGTTCTGCCGGGTGCTGCGCGCGAGCGAGCCGCGCCTCGACTTCATCGTCAACAACGCCTGCCAGACCGTGCGCCGGCCACCCGAGTACTACGCGCACATGATGGAGCGCGAGTCGGCGGCCCTCGCCGCCATGCCCGCCGCGCAGCGGAAGCTGCTCGGCGAGTACGAAGGCGTGCGCGGCTACCACCTGCTGCCCTCGGGCGAAGCCGCGCTGCCCGCGGCCCCCGCGCAGCGGGCGCTCGACCTGGCGGGGCTCACCCATGCCGCCGCGCTCTCGCAGGTGCCGCTCCTCCCCGAGGAGTTCAGCGCCCAGGCGGGACTGTTCCCGGTGGGCCGGCTGGATTCGGACCTGCAGCAGGTCGACCTGCGCGGCCGCAACTCGTGGCGGCTGCTGCTCGCCGAGGTGTCCACGGTCGAGCTGCTCGAGGTGCAGCTCGTGAACGCGATCGCGCCCTACGTCCTCAACGCGCGGCTCAAGGCGCTCCTGCTCGCCACGCCCGAGCGCGACAAGCACATCGTCAACGTGTCGGCGATGGAGGGCCAGTTCTACAAGAGCTTCAAGACCACGCGCCACCCGCACACGAACATGGCCAAGGCGGCGCTCAACATGATGACGCGCACC
>Ga0070688_100000201_pt1 | contig 31736 bp, 28 predicted proteins | sample KBSS13HmetaG_FD_64679 | JGI IMG/M metagenome (GOLD analysis project Ga0070688, IMG submission 64679) | Switchgrass rhizosphere microbial communities from Kellogg Biological Station, Michigan, USA - KBS S1-3H metaG | ecosystem: Host-associated > Plants > Roots > Rhizosphere ...
ACCTGGTCAAGGACAACCACATCCGCGCCGCGCGCGGGCTCACGAACGCCATCGACCGCATCCAGCGCACGCGCCGCGACCTGCTGCTCGAGGTCGAGGTGGAATCGCTCGACCAGCTGCACGAGGCGCTGCGTCCCGAGGTGGACCGCATCCTCGTCGACAACCAGACGCCCGCGGTGGTGAAGCGCTGCGTCGAAGAGGTGGACAAGTGGTACGCGGCGAACCCGCCGGACCACCCGCGCGTGCGCGACGGCGCGCGCCGCTGGCCGGAGGTGGAGGTATCGGGCGGGTTGAACCTCAAGACCATCCGTGTGTACGCGGAGACCGGCGTGGACTACCTCTCGGTGGGCGCGCTCACGCACTCCGCGCCCGCGCTCGACCTGAGCCTGGAGATCGAGGAAGTTGGCTGAAGCGTTCGATCGCTCGCGCTTCGCGACGCGACTTGCCACGCGCCGGCTCGGACGCTCGCTGCTCGTGCGCGAGTCCACGGCGTCCACGAACGACGACGCCTGGGCGGCGCTCGCCGAGCTCGGCGACGGCGCGGCGGTGATCGCGCTCACGCAGACTCGCGGCCGTGGCCGCGCCGGCCGGCGCTGGGAGCAGGCGCCGGGGAAGGGGCTCGCGCTCTCGGTGGCGCTGCACCTGGGCTGCGACGTGCGCCAGGCAGGCGCCATCCCGCTCGCCGCGGGGCTCGCGGTGGCGCGCGCGGCGCATGCGCTCGGCGTGAGGCGCGCGCGGCTCAAGTGGCCGAACGACGTGCTCGTCGAGGCGCGGAAACTCGCGGGCGTGCTGTGCGAGATGCGGCGCGTGCCGGTCTCGCCGGGCGGCGCGGTCGCCGAGGCGGTGGTGATCGGCGTGGGGCTGAACGTGATCCAGGCGCGCGAGGACTTCCCACCCGAGCTGCGCGACATGGCCACGTCGCTGGCGATCGAAGGCAGCGATGCGCGGCTCGAGGATGCGGCCGCGGCGTGCCTGAACGCGCTCGAGCCGCTGTGGACCGAGCTGCAGGAGGGCGACCGCGCCGCCGTGCTGGCGGCGTGGTCGGAGCTGGCGCCGCACTGGGGCGGCTGGCTGCGTGTGCGGACGCCGGCGGGCGAGGTCGAGGGCATCGCCCAGCGCCTCGACGCCGACGGCGGGCTCGTGTTGCGCACGATCGACGGTGGCGAAACCACGGTGCTCGCCGGCGATCTCCAGCCCGCCGCGGAAGGCTGGGATGCGGCGTGAACAGTCCCCACCGGCCGCTCCAGGCCGTGCCACCGCCGGACGACGACGCCGAGGAGCTGGAAGCCACACCGCACATGTCGTTCCTCCAGCACCTGGAGGACCTGCGCCGGGCGCTGTGGAAGGCGTCGGTCGCGGTGGCGATCGGGATGGCGGGCGGCTGGTTCCTGGCGCCGCGCGCGCTCTCGGACCTGATCGCGCGCACGGTGAAGCACGCGGTGGTGCTGTCGCCGTTCGAGATGTTCAACGAGCGCATCAAGCTCACCTTCATCCTCGGCGTGGCGATCGCGGCGCCGGTGGTGTTCTGGCAGGCGTGGGCGTTCGTGGTGCCGGGGCTCCTGAAGAAGGAGCGCACGTGGATCCCGTGGCTCGCCATCGGCTCGATGGTGCTGTTCGGGCTCGGCGCCTGGGCGGCGTACGGCTACGTGGTGCCGCTCGTCGTGCACGTGCTGGAGCAGTTCCTGGTGCCCGGCGTGACCACCGAGATCCGCCTGAGCGCGCTGCTCGAGTTCACGTACAACCTCGCCATCGCGTGCGGGCTGCTGATGCAGATGCCCATGGTGGCCCTGTTGCTCACCGCGATCGGCATCGTCACCCCGCAGTTCCTGCTCCGGCAGTGGAGAGGCGCGATCGTGGTCATCTTCATCGTCACCGCGATCATCACCCCGGGGGACGTGGTGAGCGCCCAGGTCATCATGGGGCTGCCGATGGCGCTGCTCTACTTCGTGAGCGTGGGACTATCGTTCTTGGTCGCCAGGAAGCGCGAGCAGAAGGACAAGGAGGAGGGCTGGTCATGACGGCAGGCCGTGCCGCGAAGACTTCGGGAGCGCGAGCCGGACGGGGACCCGTGGCCGCGGGCCGGCCGGCGGTGGCGCTGATCACCGTGGACGTGGGCAACACCGAGACCACCGTGGGCCGTTTCCGCGGCGCCGAGCTCGAGGAGTCATGGCGGCTGACGAGCGGCCGCACCACCTCGGATGAGCTCAGACTGCTCCTCATGTCGATGTTCGACGCCGAAGGCTCCGGGGCACAGAGCGTGCTGTGTTCGGTCGTGCCCGCGCTCACGGCTCCCTGGATAGCGGCGCTTCGCGCGGTCACCGGGCGCGAGCCGTTCGAGATCACGGCGAAGGATTCACCGATCGCGCTCCAGGTCACCGAGCCCGACTCGGTGGGGCCCGACCGCATCGCGAACGCGTTCGGCGGCCGCGCGCTGCACGGCTCGCCGTGCATCGTCGTCGACCTCGGCACCGCGACCACGTTCGACTGCGTTTCGAAACAGGGCGCGTTCGTGGGCGGCGCGATCGCTCCCGGGCTCTCGACCGCGGCCGAGGAGCTGTTCCGGCGCGCGGCGCGGCTCGCGAACGTGGAGCTGCGCCGGCCCGAGCGCGCCGTGGCGCGCACCACCGCCGAGAACCTGCGCGTCGGCGTGCTCTGGGGCTACGCCGCGCTCGTGGACGGGCTGGTGCGGCGCATGCGCAGCGAGCTGGGCGGCAGGCCGAAGGTGGTCGCCACCGGAGGCCTCGCGCGCATGGTGGCGCCCGAGTGTGAGACCGTGGACCTCGTGGACGATGGGCTGACATTGAAGGGATTGCAGCTGCTGTGGGAGGCGAGTCGGTGAGCGACCGAGCGCGAACGTTCGCGTCTCGGCTCGCCGTGCTGGCCTGCGTGCTGTCGCTGGCCGCGGCGCGACCCGCTGGCGCGGCCCCGAAGCCGGCGGCGAGCGCGCCCAAGTCCGCGGCGGCGAAGCCCGCCGCGCCCGCGCCGCGCGACACGATGACGGTGCTCGGCTACGTGCGGAGGCTCGCCTCGCCGTCGTGGGAGGGCCGCGGCATCGGCACCGCGGGCATCGATTCCGCTGCGGACTGGATCGCCCGGCGGATGAAGCAGGCGGGGCTCGCGCCCGCCGGCGACAGCGGCGGCTGGTTCCAGACGTTCGAGGTCACGACCGGGGTCGTGCCCGAGCCGCCGTGCGAGCTCGAGATCGGCGGCGCCACGTTCCCGCTCGGTGACGCGCTCCAGCCGCTCGGGTTCTCGAGCAACGGCAGCGCACACGCGCGCGTGGTGTTCGCGGGGTACGGCATCACCGCGCCGGGCTACCAGTGGGACGACTACGCCGGCCTCGACGCGCACGACGCCATCGTGCTCGTGCTCACGCAGGAGCCGGGCGAGATGGACAGCACGAGCAAGTTCGACGGCAACTTCAACACACCGTTCGCCGACGTACGCACGAAGGCGATCAACGCGCGCGAGCACGGCGCCCTCGGCCTGGTGGTGGTGAACGGCCCGCGCTGGCACGCGGGCGAGCCGCCGCGCGCCCCGGCCCGCGACGGCGAGGGCTACATGACGAGCGGGCTCGTCGCCGCCTGGATCGACGAGACCGCTGCGAACGCGCTCCTGAAGCCCGCCGGCACCGACCTGCTCCACGCGCAGGCCGCGATCGAGAGCACGGGCGAGCCGCACTCCATGGCGCTCCCCGACAGCGCCACGCTCACGGTGAACATCCGGCGCGCGCGCGCCATGACCCGGAACGTCGTCGGCTGGTTCCCCGGGCGCGACACGGCGCGCACGCTCGTGCTCGGCGCGCATTACGATCACCTGGGCTACGGAGGTCCGTCGTCGCTCGCACCCAACGAGCACGCTCCGCACGTGGGCGCCGACGACAACGCCTCGGGTGTGGCCGCGATCCTCGCCGCGGCGCAGCGGCTGGGGGCGAAGGAGCAGCGCGGCTGGAGGCCGGCGCACACGATCGTGGTCACCGCGTTCACGGGCGAGGAGATGGGGCTCGTGGGCTCGGATCACTTCACGAACGAGCCGCCCAAGCCGATCGAGACCGTGGAAGCGATGGTGAACCTCGACATGGTGGGCCGGCTGAGGAAGGACCAGCTCCAGGTCATGGGCGTCGGCACCGCCGCCGAGTTCCCGGCGCTGGTGCAGAACGTGAACGCGAAGCTGCCCGACGCGCGTTTCGACCTCAAGACCAGCGAGGACGGCTATGGCCCCTCGGACCACCAGTCGTTCTACAAGAAGAACGTGCCGGTGCTGATGCTGTTCACCGGCGCCCACGCCGACTACCACAAGCCCAGCGACACCTGGGACAAGGTCCACTACGCCGGCCTGGCGCGCGTCTCCGACTACGCGCAGGCGCTGATCGAGTCGCTCGACGTGCGGCCGCGGCCCACGTTCACCAAGGCGAAGTCCGACGCCTCGCCGGGGCGCATCGCCGGCGGCGGCGGCTACGGCGCCTGGCTCGGCACCGTTCCCAACTACATGCAGACGGAGGGCGGCGTGCTGCTGGACGACGTGCGCGACGGCAGCCCCGCGCAGAAGGCCGGCATCCGCGGCGGCGACGTCATCGTGCGCTTCGACGGCATGCGCGTGGACAACATCTACGACTACACGTTCGGCCTTCGCACCCGGAAGCCCGGGCAGGAGGTGCGCATCACCGTGAAGCGGGAAGGCAAGGAAGTGGACCTGGTCGCGACCCTGGGAAGGAGACCTTGAGCACCGTGCGCCTCATGAGAGTGTCCGTGGCCGCCGCCGTGGCGGCGTTGCTGTTGTCGGTTTCGCTGGCGGCCAAGCCCGCTCCGTTCCGTCCCGTGCCGCCCACGGCGGTGGCGCAGGACTCGCTGATCCGGCCCGGCGAGACGCACTTCGCCCACCTCTGGCAGCTCACGTTCGGCGGCCAGAACGCCGAGGCGTACTGGAGCGGCGACGGCACGAAGTTCATCTGGCAGTGCACCACCGACGAGTGGAAGTGCGACCAGGAATACGTGATGGACTTGAAGACCGGGGCGCGCACGCGCGTGAGCACCGGCAAGGGGCGCACGACCTGCGGCTACTTCTACGACCACGACCAGCGGGTGTTCTTCGCCTCCACGCACCTCGCCGCCGATTCCTGCCCGCCGCCCGCGGACATGAGCCAGGGCTACGTGTGGGCGATCTATCCCAGCTTCGAGATCTTCACCGCGAAGCCGGACGGCTCGGACCTCCAGCGGCTCACGAACCACGACGGCTACGACGCCGAGGGCACGCTGAGCGTGGACGGCAAGTGGATCGTGTTCACGAGCAAGCGTGACCACGACGTCGACCTCTACAAGATGCACCCGGACGGCTCCGGCCTGGTCCGGCTCACGAAGTCGCTCGGCTACGACGGCGGCGCCTACTTCTCGCACAACGGCAAGATGATCGTGTGGCGCACGTACCGCACCGACGACACCACCGTGAACAACGCGTTCCTGCGCTTCCTCGCGCAGGACCTGGTGAAGCCGACGAAGATGGACATCTGGGTGATGAACGCCGACGGCTCGAACCAGCGCCAGGTCACGAACAAGCCCGGCGCCTCGTTCGCGCCGTATTTCACGCCCGACGACAAGAGCATCATCTACGCCTCGAACTACGAGAACCCGCGCAGCCGCAACTTCGATCTCTATCGGGTGCCGGTGAAGGGCGGCGAGCCCGTGCCGGTGACGCGTGACCCCGACTTCGACGGGTTCCCGATGTTCAGCCCCGACGGGCACTGGCTGCTGTTCTGCTGCAACCGTGGCGGCAAGGTGCCGGGGGAGACGAACGTGTTCCTGGCGGAATGGCGCAACTGATCCGCCACGACAGGGGCGCCCGGTCGCTGCTGCCCACCGGCCGCGCGTTCGGTGTCTTCCTGCTGGCGCTGATGCTCCTCGCCCGCTTTCGCGACGCGTTCGGCATCCCGTTCCTGAACGACGACTACGTGTTCCTGGACCACGTGTCGCGGAAGAGCTTCGGCGACCTGTGGGGTTTCCAAGAGCTGGCATTTCACTGGTGGCGGCCGTGGTCGCGCGAGTTCCACTATTGGTGGCTGCAGCGCGCGTTCGGCGCGCACGAGTTGCCCTTCCACCTCGCGAGCTTCGCGCTCGGCTTCGGCGTGCTCGGCGCCTACTGGGCGCTCGCGCGCCGCGTCGCGGGCGCGCCGGCGGCGGCGATCGCCGTGGCCGGCGTGGCGACGCTGCCGGGCTGGGGGCTGCTGCTGCTGTGGTCCGCGGGCGCGCAGGACCTGTGGATGATCCTGCTGTCGTTGCTGGCGCTGCTCGCGTGGCGCGCCGATCGCATCGGCTGGGCCGCGACCGCCTATGCGCTCGCGCTCGCGAGCAAGGAGACCGCGGCGCCGCTGCCGCTGCTGTTCCTCGCCCACGACCTCTGGGTGAGCCGGAAACCGCGGACCGAGATCCTGGCGCGGCTGGCGCCCACGCTCGGCGTCGGGCTGGCGTGGGTGCTCGCGCACCCGCTGCTGCTCGGACGCCTGTGGTCGCACGCGCCCGCCACGATCGCGCCATCGCCCGCCGCGGTGCCTGCGTGGAGGGCGGTGCTGCTGAGCGTGCGCTCCGTGCTCTCGCTCGACCGCTGGCCGAGGCCCGACGGCGGCTGGGCCGCGGTGGGATGGGACGTATTCACCTCCGCGTTCCTGCTCATCCTGTTCGTGGAGCTGTTCGCGCGGCCGGACTCGCGGCCCATGGACCGGCTCGCGGTGGTGAACACGAAACGGCCGCACGGCGCGGGCACGCTGGCGCTCACCTGGTGGGTGTGCGGCACGCTGCCGCTGCTCGTCCCTGGATTGGGCTGGCACGCCTATTACGCGCAGTTCGCCGCACTCGGCGCGTGGCTCGGGATCGGCAGCGCACTCGGGCGGCCGGGTCCGTTCGCGTACGCCTGCATCGCCGCGCTGGCGGTGATCGGCGCCGGGCGCGCCGCGACGCCATCCGACGACTGGGGCGAGGCCGCCTACCAGCGCCGCGCCGGCGCGTTCGTGCGCGATATCAAGGACCGGCTCCTCGGCGCCCACCCGCACATGGAAGCGAATGCGCGGCTGTGGTTCGTCCGCCTCCCCAACAACGTCGGCTTCCTCGCCGGCAACGGTCCCGTCGTACGCGTGTGGTACCAGGACCCCACGCTCGAGGCCGGCTACTACAGCGCGTACACCGCGCGCGCGGAGGGCGAGCCGCTCGGACCCGATCACTTCTTCCGCATGGACGAGGCGGGACAGTTCATGGAGGTGAAGCAGGGCGTGCTCGAGGACACCACCGCCGCCGCGGTGCTCGCGGACGAGAAGTCGAACCCGCGCTTCCGCACCGACCGGCTCGCCCTCGCCACCGCGCTCGCGCAGGGGAGGAACTGGGGCGGCGCCGCCGCGGAGTTCCGCATGCTCGCGATCGCCTACCCGGACAGCTCGGGCTTCGCGTTCGATGCCGCGACCGCCTACATGCAGGCCGGCGACACGGTCACGGCGCTGGAATGGTTCCGTGAGGCCGCCCGCCGCCCCGATGCGCCCCCCGAGGTGGTGGAGGCTGCGAAGCGGCTGGAGCCGGCACCCGCCCCGGGCCCGCCGAAGAAGGTCAAAGGGCGCTCCGGGGGTTCTTCACCGCGAGCGCATGAAACCGCGGGGCCCGGCCGATAATCTCGAAGTACGCATCTCCTCGGGCCAGGCCGGAGACTTCAAGGAATGGGCAAGCGCGTCCGCTTCGATGAGGACGCCCGCCGCGCACTGTGGCGGGGGATCGACCAACTCGCGACCGCCGTTCGCATCACGCTGGGGCCCCGCGGCCGCAGCGTGGTCATGGACCGCGCGCACGGCTTGATGCCCGCGATCACGCGCGACGGCATCGCCGTGGCTCAGGAGCTGGAGCTCCCGGACCCGTTCGAGAACATGGGCGTGCACATGCTGCGCGAGGTCGCCCTGCGCACCGGCCAGGAGGCGGGCGATGGAACGTCGACCGCCACGGTGCTGGCACACAGGATCGTCGGCGACGGCTTCGCCGCGCTCACTGCCGGCGGTAACCCGGTGGCGCTGCGCCGCGGGATCGCCGCCTCGGTGGCGGCGGCACTCGAGGAGCTGGCGGCGCAGGCGCGGCCGCTCGACGGCGAGCGCGACGTCGCGCGCGTCGCGGCGCTCGCCGCGGGCGATCCGCAGCTCGGCGAGCTGATCGCGCAGGCGCTGCGCGCCGTCGGCCCGCACGGCGTCATCACCGTGGAGGAGGGTCACGGGCTCGGTGTCACGCTCGAGGTGGTGGACGGCGTGCGCTTCCCCAGCGGCTACGCCTCGCCGTATTTCGTCACCGACGCGGAATCGATGGAGGTGGCGCTCGACCACCCGCTCGTGCTCGTGGTCGACGAGGTGCTCACGCGCCCGCCGGACATCGTGCCCGCACTGGAGCTGGCGTGCGCGCAGGACCGGCCGCTGCTCTGCGTGTGCGACGAGATCGAGACCGAAGCGCTCGCGGTGATGGTGGTGAACCGGCTGCGCGGCACCGCGCCCGGCGTCGCGGTGCGCGCGCCCGGCGATGGCGCCCAGCGCCGCGAGTTCCTCGAGGACCTGGCGCTCGTCACCGGCGCCACGCTCCTGGGGGCCGCGACCGGCATCCCCGCCGCCGCCGTACGCCCCGAACATCTCGGCCGCGCCGTGCGCGCCACGGCCACCATGGAGCACAGCACCGTGCTCCGCGGCGGCGGCCGCAACGAGCGCATCCGCGCGCGCATGGCCGAGCTCGAGCGCGAGTTGAAGTCCGCCGAGGCGCCGAGCGAGCGCGAGGAGCTGCGCGAGCGACTCGCGAGGCTCGCCGGCGTGGTGGCGGTGCTGCGCGTGGGTGCCGCGACCGACGTGGAGCGGGAAGCCCGTCGCTCGCAGCTCGAGGACGCTCTCGCCGCGACGCGCGCCGCGGTGGAGGAGGGCATCGTGCCGGGCGGCGGGGTGGCGCTGCTGCGCGCGAGCGCACGGCTCGAGTCGCTCACGCTCAAGCCGCTCGAGGCCGCGGGTCGCGACATCGTCGCCGCGGCACTGGCCGAGCCCGCGCGCCAGATCGCGATGAACGCCGGCGCCGAGGGCGACACGGTGGTATCGCGCCTGCGCTCGGGCGTGCGCTGGTTCGGCTTCAACGCGCTGACGGGCGAGTACGGCGAGCTGGACCGCGCCGGCATCGTCGACCCGGCGAAGGTCGCGCGCTGCGCCCTCCAGAACGCCGGCGCGCTCGGCGGCCTCGTGCTCACGACGGATGCGCTGGTCGTGGACGACGGACCCGCGGACGGGAAGAAGTAGAGCTCGTCCTGGCGGCGCGCGGGACCCCGCTGGTCATCCGCAGGATCGAGGTCGCAGCAGCGAGCCCCTGGCGGCCGCTCACTTGTGCCCGGCCGGCGCCGCGCCGGCGGCGCCACTCGATTGCTTTGCCTGCGCGAGGAGCTTTTCCGCGTAGGCCTTGAGGTCGGGCGTCTTCGCCAGGGTGGCCGCTCGCTGGAACGCGCCGATGGCGTCCTTCCACGCCGCCTTCTTGGCCGCCGCGATCCCGCGCTCGATCTCGATGCGCGCGCTGGCGTTCGCCGAGGCGTCGGCCGCCGAGGCGCGAAGCTCTGGGCTCAATGCCTGGACGCTCGTCGAGTCGAAATGGCTCTTCGCCGCGCGGAAGTCGCCCGCATTCCAGGCGCTGACACCGCGTTCGAATACCCGTCGCGCCCCTGCGTCCGCCAGCTCGCTGTCGATGCGCGCGATCGATCGCTCCGCGCTCATTCGCAGGTCGTCGTCGGTCGCGAGTCCCTGTGCCGTCGCGAAGTGTGCCCGGGCCTCGGCGATGCGGTCGTGTGTCGCCGCTTCGACACCGGCGTTGAACTCGGCGTATGCGGAGTCCTCGTGCGCCCTCTGCGCGATCACGTCCAGAGTCTGGTGGCGGGACTCGCTGTTCCCCGCCAGCGCCCTGCTCGCCTCCGCGACCGCACGTGCCTCGCCCGTGCGTCCGGCCCCGGCCAGGGCGATCGAATACGCTGAAGCCAGGCCTTCGTCGCCCGGACAGGCCGTGCTCGCTTTCTGGAGCGCCGGGATCGCCGCATCCACCGCGCCGTCATCGAACGCCGCGCGCCCGAACCAGCCCAGCGCGGCCGCGTCGATGGAATCCCGCGCCACGCTGCGCGCGAGTGCGGCATGCGCCTCGGCCACCAGCGCGCGGTCGGGGGCGTTCGCGTCGGCGAAGCCGACCGTGAACAATCCTGCCCCCGCGATCGTGAGCGCGCGCGGAACCGAGCCGGCGTTGCCGGTGACGGCGCGGAAATGGACCAGCGCTTCGTCGTTCTTGCCCTGGAGTCGAGCCCACTCTCCGAGGCCCGCTTCGGCGACACCGTCCTTGGCTCCCTGGCGGATCGCGTCCTCGAACAACTGCTTCGTGTCCGCGACGTCCACATCCGACCCGAACAGCCTCCAGATCCCGATCTGGGCGAGGACCTCCGCGGTCGTGGCCGGCTCGAGGTCGTAGGCCGCGCCCGCCTGCTGGCTGCCGAGCGGGATCTGGTGGACGGAGTACACCTCGGTCTCGACGTAGCCGCGGAGCGTCTTGGGGATGCGGTCCCACGACTCCTCCGGGTAGTACTTCGCCATCGCCGTCCGCGCGGGCATCCCCTCGGCGGTGGCGTGCATGTACTCGGTGAAGCGACCACCGGTGGCGTCCTTGCGGAGCAGGTAGTGAACGAGCGCCCACGCCTCGGCGTCGAACATCGACAACTCGTCGTTGCCGAGCTTGTCGAGTGCGTCGTGGTCGATCGCGAACATCTCGTCCAGGGGACGCAAGGACGTGCCCTGGATCGCCTCGCGATACCACGGGATCGGGTGCCCGAACTCGGCCACGGAGTCGTCGACGCGGAACGTGCTCAAGTACGCCGCCAGACCTTCGTCCAGGACCGGCGGCAGATGGCGGAAGACCTGGCTCACGATCGTCTGCACGTACTGGTGCTGCGCCAACATCCGGCCGCGTTCGTCGTACTCCGCGAATCCCATCCAGCTCCCGTACGGGTTGTGCACGAGGTAACCGGAGAGTTGCTCCCGGTGCCCGTCCACGACCGGAAGATGAGGATTGAATGCCTTCTGGTTCGCGAAGCCGATCACCACGGTGGCCGGGAGTGCGGTCGTGCGCGGGTGGAGGCCGGCGCGGCCCAGCACGTCCGCCATCGTTTCCAGCGCGGTCGCGAGCCGCGCCACCGAGTCGCGGTCGGCGCTCGAATAGAGCTCGAAGTGCCGGCTCTTCGCGCACCACCAGCGCGCCTCGGCGCGCGCGGGATGCGACGCGGTGAGGCCGAGCACCAGCACGATGCTCGCGAGCAGGGGGCGCGCGGCCGGCATGGAGCCTAGGGCCGCCCCAGGGGCCGCGCCGGTTCCGGCGCCGCGATGACCTCGACCACGCGCCCGTCGTCCAGCGCGAAATCGGCTCCCGATTCGAGCTGCGCGCTGCGCAGGATCGCGAAGCCCTCGCCGGCGTCGAAGCTCGTGAGCACGCCGGCGCGCTCGCCGGGCGCGTCGCCCTTGGCGAGCACGTCGGACGGCAGCGCAGGCATCGCACCCGCGAGCTGGATGCGCGCCGGCCGGCGGCGAACGCTCTCGTACGTGATCAGCCGCTGCAGCGCCTCCTGGCCGGTGAAGCAACCCTTCGCCAGGTGCACCTCGTGCGCGAGGCCGACCTCGAACGGGTTGAACGCGTCGCCGATCTCGTGGCCGTGCCGCGGGTAGAGGTGGGCGATGCGCTCCGATTCGGCGAGCGGTTCGCCGCGACCCGAACGCACGATCCGCATGCCGTCGCCGGTGGAGACGATCGCCGGCACGCCGCGATCCTCTTCGAGCACGCCGGTCTCGCCCGTCGTGCCGCGCGCCAGTATGAAGCGCTGCGCCTCGGACAGGTCCTCCACGCGCACGTCGTCGCGGAAGATGCTCTTGTCGAGCGCCGCGGCCAGCTCCGCACCGGGCTCGGGTCGCAACAGCCACACCGCGCCGTCGCTCGCCACCGCGACGATGGCGCGGAACTGGAGCCGGCCGCGGAAGTCGCACCACAGCGTGGCGCGCGCTTCGCCCGGCTGGAGGTCCTCGAGCGCGTTCGTGGTCACGCGGTGGAGGAGCGGCAGCGTGTCGCGGCCGGTCAGGCGAAGCGCCGTGCTCGTGGCCATGCGCGGACGCTAGGAGCGTCCCGCGTTTGGCGCAACCCCGTGCCCGGATGCTAGTTTCGAGGCTGCCAACGCCCCGGAGGCGCCCCGATGCCCGTCACGGATACCTCGCTCGCCGAGATGCTCGAGCAGCTCGTCAACATCCCCAGCGTCACCGGGAACGAGCAGCAGATCGTGGACTGGATCACCCGGCGGCTTGCCGCCTCGAGCCGCGGCGAGATCATCCGCCACGGGCTCTCCATCGTGTGGCGCGCGCCGCGCAAGGGCCGGCCCCTGATCGTGCTCGCCGGTCACACGGACACCGTGCCGCCGCAGGGGAACGCCACCGCGAAGCGCATCGACGACCGCCTCTATGGAGTCGGCACCACCGACATGAAGGCGGGCGACGCGGTGATGCTGGCGCTCGCCGAGTCGCTGGACCTGAACGCGCTGCGCTTCGACCTGGCGTGCGTGTTCTACGAGGCCGAGGAGGGCCCCGCCGACGGGAACGGCTTGAAGCGGGTGCTGAACGAGTCGCCGTGGCTGCGCGACGCGAGCCTCGCCGTGATCCTCGAGCCCACGGACGCCGCCGTGGAGATGGGCTGCAACGGCAGCATGAACGTCCAGGTGCGCGTGCCCGGCGTCGCCGCCCACGCGGCGCGCCCGTGGCAGGGGAAGAACGCCGTGGCGGCGGGGGCGCAGTGGCTCGCCGAGATCACGCGCTACCCGTCGACGCCGCACATCATCCAGGGCATGGAGTTCCGGGAGACGCTGCAGGTGACGAAGGTGCGCGCGGGCGTCGTGCACAACGTCATCCCGGCGGAGATGCTGGTGGTGCTGAACCACCGCTTCCCGCCCGACCGCACCATCGAGCAGGCGATCGCGAACGTGCGCCAGCGCGTGCCGCAGGAGTTCGGGTTCGAGGTCGTGAGCCAGTCGCCGCCGGGCAAGGTGTGCGCCGACCACGACGAGGTGAAGCGATTCGTGCGCGTGAGCGGCGCGAAGGTCGCTGGCAAGCAGGGCTGGACCGACGTGGCGCGCTTCACCGCCGCCGGCGTGCCGGCGTTCAACTACGGCCCCGGACTGCCCGACCTCTGCCATCGCGCCGACGAGTACTGCCCGATCCCCAACCTGGGCACGGTGTACGAGAACCTGGCGAGGTTCCTGAGGGAGTCCGCGTGACCCAGCACCGCCCGCTGCACCCGCTGCTCAGCGGCGACACGGAGTATCCGTTCGTGCGGCTCGAGCGGCTGCGAAAGCAGCTGGCACCGCCCGGCGTCGCCAGCATCAACTTCGGCATGGGCGACCCGCGCGAGGAGACGCCGCGCTTCATCCGCGACACGCTCAAGGCGGCGCTGCCCGCGGTGTCGAGCTATCCCGCGACCGCGGGCAAGCCCGAGCTGCGCGCGGCGTGCGCCGCGTGGATGAAGCGACGATACGGCGTGGACCTGGATCCCGAGCGGCACGTGCTGCCCGCGAACGGCACCAAGGAGGCGGTGTTCACGATGGCGTTCGCGGTCGTCGCGCCCGGTGGCGCGCGCGACACGGTGGTGATCCCCACGCCCGCCTACCCGGTGTACGAGGGCGGCGCGCGGTTCGCGGGAGCGAAGCCTCATTTCACGCCGCTCCAGAGTTCGGACGGCTGGCGCTTCAACCCCGACCGCGTCGGCGACGAGGTGTGGAAGCGCACCGCGCTCTTGTGGCTCAACTCGCCGCACAATCCCACCGGCGCGGTGATCGATCCCGCGACCGGCGCGCGCATCGTGGCGCTGGCGCGGAAGCATGGTTTCTGGGTGGCGAGCGACGAGGCCTACGGCGACCTGTGGTTCGACGGCGGGCCGCCGGGCACGCTGCTCCAGCACGGTGTCGAGAACCTGATCGGGCTCTACACCTTGAGCAAGCGCTCGGCGATGACCGGCTATCGCTCCGGCTTCATGGCAGGCGACCCCGCGCTCATCGACGCGCTCCGGCGCTTCCGCCCCAACGTCGGCGTGGCGACCCCGGACTTCATCCAGGACGCCGCCATCGCGGCGTGGAACGACGACGCACACACCACCGCCACGCGCGAGGTGTATGCCGGCAAGCGCCGGCTGTTCCTGGACGAGTTCGCGCGCCGCGACTGGAAGGTGGAGGCGTCGCAGGCCACGTTCTACCTGTGGATGCGCGCGCCGGGCGGTGACGACGTCGGTCTCGTCGAGGCGCTCCTCAAGCTCGGCATCGTCACCACGCCGGGCTCGTTCCTGGGCCCGGGCGGCGAGGGCTACGTGCGCTGGGCACTGGTGCCGACGCTCACGCAGTGCCGCGAGGCCATCGCGCGACTGGAGCAGCTGGCGGGGGTGAAGGCGTGAGCGCCATCGACACCTATCCGATCGAGCGCTGGGAGCAGACCATCACCGAGGGCTTCTCCGGCACGCGCCCGCTCGACGACGCCTCGCTCCGCGGCGCCGTCGAGGGCGCGGTCGCCGCGCTGGACGCGGGCGATCTCCGCGTCGCCTCGCCACCGGCCAAGGCGGGCGGGGAGTGGCAGACGCACGCGTGGCTCAAGCAGGCGATCCTGCTCTACTTCCGCATGCACGTGAGCGCGCCGCTCCGCGCCGGGGACGTGGAGTTCTTCGACAAGGTGCCGCCCAAGCGCAACCTCGAGGCCGCCGGCGTGCGCGTGGTGCCGCCGGGCGTGGCGCGCTACGGCAGCTTCCTGGAGAAGAACGTCATCCTGATGCCGGGCTTCGTGAACATCGGCGCGCGCGTGGGCGAGGGCACCATGGTGGACACCTGGGCCACCGTGGGCTCGTGCGCGCAGGTGGGCAAGCGCGTGCACCTCTCGGGCGGCGTCGGGATCGGTGGCGTGCTGGAGCCGCCGCAGGCGCAGCCGGTGATCGTCGAGGACGATGCGTTCATCGGCTCGCGCGTGATCGTGGTCGAGGGCGTGCGCGTGGGCGCGGGAGCGGTCCTGGGCGCCGGCGTCGTGCTCACGGCGAGCACCGTGATCGTGGACGTGACCGGGGAGAAGCCGCACGAGTCCAAGGGCTACGTGCCGCCGCACAGCGTCGTCATCCCGGGGTATCGTCCGAAGACGTTCCCCGCGGGCAAGTACGGCGTGCCGTGCGCGCTCGTCATCGGCAAGCGCAAGGCGAGCACGGACACGAAGACGAGCCTGAACGATGCGCTGCGGGAGTTCGGTGTGGCGGTGTGATGCCGCGGGGGGGCGAGATGTGGACTCGTGATGGTTTCCGGTTCGTGGGTGTCGCCGCAGCATCGCTCGCGCTCGTCCTGTCGCTCTCGTCCTGCGGTGACGACGAGAGCTCGACCGCCCCGATCGTGCCGCCGACGTCGCCGACCGGCTGGTTCGCACAGTTCTCGAACACCTCGTTCGCGCTGCTCTCCGTGCGCTTCGTCACCCCGCGAACCGGCGTCGCCGTGGGCGTGGGCGGCACGATCCGGCGCACGACCGACGGCGGGAACACGTGGTTCATGCCCGTGAGCGGCACCTCGGACCGGCTGAACGCGGTGGCGTTCGGCGACTCGCTGACGGGTGTCATCGTCGGCCTCGGCGGCTCGGCGCTCCGCACCAGCGACGGCGGCGTGACCTGGGTGAAGCCCGATTCCATGGTGAGGACGGTCTTGAACGGCGCCGCGTTCACGAGCCCGACCGAGGTGACCGCGGTGGGCGCGAGCGCGCGCATCTTCCAGTCGCTGGACGGCGGCAACACGTGGAAGCTCCGCTTCAGCAACAGCAACTCGTCGCGGAGCCTGGTCTCGGTGTCCTACGGCGACCCGGCCGATGGCACGGCGCTGGGCTTCTTCGGGATGATCGTGCACACCACGGACGGCGGCCACACCTGGCAGCAGCAGTTCGGCGGCACCGAGCAGTTCCTGCGCGGCGTCTGGTTCAGCGACAAGAACACCGGCACGGCGGTGGGCGATGGCGGCACCATCCTGCGCACGGTCGACGGCGGCCTGACCTGGGAGCCGCAGCGGAGCGGCGTCATCGCCGCGCTCACCGGCGTGTGGTTCGCCGATGCCGATACCGGCACGGTCGTGGGCTATGCGGGCACCATCCTGCGCACCACGAACGGCGGGCTGACGTGGTTCCAGCAGAACAGCGGCACGGTGCAGAACCTCTACGACGTGTTCTTCACCGACACCCATCACGGCACCGTGGTGGGCGAGAACGGCACGATCCTCAGGACGGTGAACGGCGGCGAGCTGTGACGACCAGGGGCGGGCGAGCACCCGCGAGCCTGAACGACGCGCGGGGGTTCCGAGTGGCCGTGTAGCGATTCAACGGGCGTAGATCGACTTCCACTTGGTTCCAAGCGAGCCGAACCCCGCGCCCACGAGTGCGCAGCCTCCGGCGCCAGCGGCCGCCCCGGCCAGGATCCAGGTGCCGCCCCCATCGGTCGAGCTGCCGCCTTCGGCGATCGCCACGACCGCCGCAAGACCGACGAGCGCCCCCAGCGCGCAGCCGACGACGGCCCCGGCGATCGCACCCTCGCGTACGTGGTTCCCGCGCAGCGCCACGCTGTCGATCCGCTCCCAACGCACCAGGTCGGGCATCACTCGAGCTCCCGCACCGTTATCGGAAGCGAGCCGCAGGCCCGACAATCCGTCCGGCCCGGCGTTCTCGACGTTACCTTCGAACAATCCGAAATCGGCGTGCACGCGCACGACGCTGTTGGGGTGGATCACGCGGCACGCCTCGACCACGTCGGGATCGGGTTCGCCCAGCGCAGCGGCTGTCGGATCCGTCGTGGCGGCGCCGGAGGCAGGAGCGAGCGTCACCAACCCGGTCGCAACCTCCCGCGTCGAGTCGAGCGCCGCCGCCGTGCTCACGGAGTCCGCGCTGGGATCGCTCACGGCCGCCGCCAGCGCAGGAGGCGCGACGAGCAACGTGCGCGAGATGTACACCGGCTGCTCGTGCACCTGGCTGTCGCCGTAGAGCCCGCCGAGCCAGCCGCCGAGGCCCGCGCCCGCGAACAGCGCGAACACCGGGAGCGGGTCCTGGAGTCCGCCGAGTGCGGCGAGCGTGGGCCCCGCGATCCCGCCGATGATCACGCCCTCCACCTGCTTCTTCCGGAAGTGCGACTTGCGCTCGTCGATGCGCGAGATCTCGCTCCACGGGATCGCGCCCGGCACGGGAGCGCCCTTCTTCCGCGGCTGGAATCCCGAGAGTCCCGAGGCGTCCACGGTGCGCACGCGCACTTCCCAGCGCGTCGAGTCCAGCGTGATACGCCACCAGTCGTGCCTGCTGTGGTGCCGTTCGAGCGTCGACAGCACGTCAGGTTCGGGCGGGGCGTAGGGCCCCGCCGCGGCGACCGGCGTCGCGAAAAGGGCCAATGCGAGTGCGGCACGGCGGCACGTGCGGATCAAGGCGGGAATCCTCCCATTGCGTTACACGCTTCATGGGGGGATGCCGGCACTCTGGGGCCGCGCACCCCCGGCCTCAAGCGAGAACTCGTCCGCAGCCCGGGTTCGATGCGCAGGGATCCCGGAGCCGATCGCGCGGGCTCCGCGTCGGTCGAACACGTCCGCAGGCGACTATCGCTCAGCGCCGCTCGTAGATCGTCTTCCAGGCGGGGAGGAGCGAGCCGACGAGTCCGCCGGCGAGACCGCCCACGCAAGCCCCGACGACGCCACTGGCGACGAAGGTGAGCAACGGCCAGCCGCCGTTCGGTCCGCTGCCGTACGCTCCTGCGTAGGCGTAAGCGCTGGCGGTCGCCCCGAGGGCGAGCAGGCAGCCGATCGATGCGCCCACCTTCGCCGCGGTCCCCGCGCTCGCGGTGTGCCGATCGATGCGCCCGATCTGTGACCAGTCGATCGATTCCGTGCGCGGCTGGCTCCAGAAGCTCTCGGCGTCGATCTTGAGGCGGACACCGAACGGGTCCACCATGCTCACCGCGCCCCGCGTCGCGCCATGGCCGCTGCGCACCACCACGAGATCCCCCGGCTTGAGGAGCGGGGAGACGACCGACGCCAGCACCGAGTCGTTCGCGGTGGGCACGTGTGCGGAGGTGTCGAGCGGAGCCGCGAGCGCGGCGAGCAGGAGCAGTGCGTTGGGGTCGAACATGCGTCAAGGGCCTCCGGGGTCGACCGGGGCCTCCAGGGACCAAGGATCGGCCACGACCGCCCACCACACTCGTCGCACTGGCCGGCCGGGTGTGAGGACAATCTGCCGGAGCGGCGGGGGCGGCGCCTAGAACCGCCTCCAGCAGCGTGGCTCGGGTCCCTTGACCCCCCTCCTGAACCGACCCTAGACTCGCCTGATCCCCGCTGCCACGGACACGGGGTTCGGCGCGGAGCGTGTTCGGAGGCAACGACTTGGCGACCATCCGGCTCGAAGGCCTCTCGGTCTTCGGGCACCACGGCGCCCGCCCCTATGAAAAGGAGGCGGGCCAGCGGCTCGAGGTGGACCTGGAGCTGGTCCCGACCGACGACCGGGCGGAGGAAAGCGACCGGCTCGCGGACGCCGTGGACTATGACATGCTCTACCGCACGGTCCGTGACGTGGTCGAGGGTCAGAGCTTCCATCTTCTTGAAGCGCTCGCGGCCCGGCTCGCGAGTACAATTCTGGAGCAGTTCCCGATCCGGCGCGCGCGCGTGCGGATCGCCAAGCAGAACCTGGGCTGGACCACCGGCGGACGTGCGGTGATCGAAGTGGTGAGGGAGCGGAATCCTTGAAAGCGTTCATCGGCCTGGGCTCGAACCTCGGCGATCGCGAGGCCAACCTGCGCGCGGCGCTGGAGCACCTGGCGCACACACCGGAGACCACGGTCGTGCGCGCGTCGTCGCTCTACGACACCGAGCCCGTGGGCGTGGAAGAGCAGCCGCATTTCCTCAATGCCGTGGCGCAGCTCGAGACGCAACTCCCGCCGCACCAGCTGCTGTGGAACCTGATGCTCATCGAGCGGCGGCTCGGCCGCGTGCGCACGCAGCGCTGGGGCCCGCGCACGCTGGACCTGGACCTCCTGCTCTACGACGACCTCGTGCTCGACGACGACGATCTCGTGGTGCCGCACCCCGAGCTGCCGAAGCGCTCGTTCGTGCTGGTGCCGCTCGTCGAGCTGGACCCGATGCTGGTGCACCCGGCCACCGGCGAGACCATGCTCGCGCTGCTGCAGAAGCTCGGCGCGCGTCCGCTGGTCAAACACGGCTCGCGGCTCTGGAACTGACCGCTCGCGATGCCGCGGACCGCGTCCTCGGACGCACGGTCATCGCACGCCCGGGGGCGGGTGTTGCCCCCGGCGAGCACGAGGACGAGCGCATGAGCGTCGGCGAGAACCGCTACCTCGTGATCGAGGGCGTGATCGGCGCCGGCAAGACCAGCCTGTCGCGCATGCTCTCCGATCGCCTGGCCTCGCAACTCGTGCTCGAAGAGGTGGAGGAGAACCCGTTCCTCAAGGACTTCTACCGCGACCGCGCGCGCTACGCGTTCCAGACCCAGATGCACTTCCTGTTCAGCCGCTACCAGCAGCAGCGCAATTTGCGACAGACCGACCTGTTCAGCGACAAGCTGGTGGCGGATTACCTGTTCCAGAAGGATCGCATCTTCGCCAGCCTGAATCTCGAGGGTAAGGAACTGGCGCTCTACGAGCGGCTGGTGGGCTGGCTGGAGCTGGACGTGGTGCGGCCTGACATCGTCGTGTACCTCCAGGCCAGCACCGACACGCTCATGGAGCGCATCACAAAGCGCAATCGCTCGTTCGAAAAGGACATGGACCGCGGCTACATCGAGCGCTTGAACGAGGCGTACAACCACTACTTCTTCCACTACCACGACTCGCCGCTGCTGGTCGTGAACACCAACCGCATCGACTTCGTGAACCAGCCCGACGATTTCGAGGACCTGCTGAAGCGCATCCTCTCGCACCGCCAGGGGACGCTCTACTACACGCCCCTGGAGAAAGGCGGTCCGGCATGAGTGGCGAGGCCAGGGTGGGCGCGGGGGCGCCGCGCGCGAAGATCACCGCTCCGGCGATCGTGGCGCTCAAGCGCAAGGGCGAGCCGATCACCGTGGTCACCGCGTACGACTTCCCGACCGCGCGCTACGCCGACCAGTCGGGCGTCGAGATCCTGCTCGTCGGGGACTCGGTGGGCACGGTGATGCTCGGCTACGAGAGCACGCTGCCGGTGACCATGGAGGACATGCTCCACCACGTGCGCGCGGTGGCGCGCGCCAAGCCGAGCGCGCTGGTCGTGGGCGACATGCCGTTCATGAGCTACCAGGTGAGCACGGAGCAGGCGGTCGCGAACGCCGGCCGCCTGGTGCAGGAGGGCGGCGCCGACGCCATCAAGCTGGAGGGCGGCGCGCGCGTCGCCGAGGCGGTGCAGCGCATCGTCGAGGCCGGCATCCCGGTGATGGGCCACCTCGGGCTCACGCCGCAGAGCGTGCTCGCGTTCGGTGGCTACAAGGTGCAGGCGCGCGGCGAGGCGGACCAGGAGCGGCTGCTCGCGGATGCCAGGACGCTCGAGCGCGCCGGCTGCTTCTCGCTCGTCCTCGAGGGCATCCCCGCACGGCTCGGCGCCGCGGTGACGCGCGAGCTCACGATCCCCACCATCGGCATCGGCGCCGGCGTCCAGTGCGACGGCCAGGTGCTGGTGACGCACGACCTGCTCGGGCTCTTCCACGGCCACCAGCCGAAGTTCGTCCGCCGCTACGCCGAGCTGGGCGCGGGCATGCGCGATGCGTTCGCGCGCTACGTGGCCGACGTCAAGGCGCGGCGCTTCCCCTCGGACGCCGAGAGCTACTAGTGGCGAGCGGCCGCCCGGCGCGCGCAGGGACGCGCATGCCCCGCGTGCGCACGCTCGTCCAGCTCCGGAGCGCGGTGGCGAGGTTCCGCGGTCGTGGGGAGACGGTGGCGTTCGTGCCCACGATGGGCGCACTGCACGAGGGGCACCTGTCGCTCGTCCGCCTCGCTCACCGGCACGCCGACCGCGTGGTGGTGAGCATCTTCGTCAACCCGCTCCAGTTCGGGCCGGGCGAGGACTACACGCGCTATCCGCGCCCGGCGGCGCGCGATCGCGCGCTGCTCGCGCGCGAGGGCGTCGACCTGCTCTGGGAGCCCGCCGTGACCGACGTCTACCCCCCGGGCGACCTCACGCGCGTGCACGTCGCCGGGCTCTCCGACGTGCTCGAGGGCGCCTCGCGCCCCGGGCACTACACCGGCGTGTGCACGGTGGTGACGCGACTGCTGAACGCCGTCCGCCCGGACGAGATGTGGCTCGGGCAGAAGGACGCCCAGCAGGCGCTGATCCTCGAGCGCATGGCCACAGACCTGCTGATCCCGGTGCGGCTGCGCCGCGGTCCCACCGTGCGCGAGGAGGACGGGCTTGCCATGTCGAGCCGCAACGCCTATCTCTCGCACGCGGAGCGCCAGCAGGCGGTGGCGCTGTCCCAGGGGCTCGCCGCGGCGTGGATCCTGATGCGCGGCGGCGAGCGGAACGCGCAGCGGCTGGCCGCGGCCATCCGCCGCGAGTGGGACGGCTATCCGCTGGTGCGCGAAGACTACATCGCGGTGGTGGATCCGCACACGCTCGAGCCCTTGAAGGCCGTGCGCCACGAGGCACTGGTGGCGGTGGCGGCGCACGTGGGGCCGGCGCGATTGATCGACAACTTCCCATGGAGGGGGCGGTGACCGCGAAGGGCAGGCACACGGACGTGGCCGCGGTCGTGCTCGCGGCGGGCATGGGCAAGCGCATGCACAGCGACCTCGCCAAGGTGCTGCACCCGATGCTGGGCCGGCCGCTGCTCGCGCACGTGCTGGATGCACTCGACGAGGTGGGCGTGGGGCGCACCGTGGTGGTGATCGGCCACCAGCGCGAAAAGGTGCTCGCGGCATTCGCCGACCGCCGTGGCCTCGAATGGGCGATCCAGGCCGAGCAGCGCGGCACCGGCCACGCGTTCATGATGGCCGAGCCGGCGCTGGGCGACTTCCGCGGCACCGTGCTCGTGCTCCCCGGCGACACGCCGCTCCTGACCGCACGCACGCTGGGGGCGCTGCTCGACCGCCACGCGAAGAGCGGCGCCCAGGTGACCGTGCTCTCGATGCGTCTCGACGATCCCAAGGGCTACGGCCGCATCGTGCGCACGCGGGACGGCGAGGGCATCGAGCGCATCGTCGAGGAGAAGGACGCCACGCCGGCCGAGAAGGAGATCGACGAGGTGAACTCGGCCATCTACGCGTTCGACCACGCGGCGTTGAAGGGGGTTCTCGACGCGCTCACCGCGAACAACGCCCAGGGCGAGTACTACCTCACCGACACCGTGTCGCTGCTCCAGGCGAAGGGCGCGAAGGCCGCGGTGTGGTGCGCCGAGGACGCGCGCGAGCTGCTCGGCATCAACACCGTCGAGCAACTGGCCGAGGCCGAGCAGGCCTGGCTGGCGATGCGGCGGGGGAGTGCGCGGTGAGCGACACGCTCTGGGCCCCGTGGCGAATGAAGTGGATCGCGGGGGCGGCGGGCAAGGGGCCCAAGGAATGCCTGTTCTGCCGGGTGGCAAAGACGCACGCCGACCGCCGCGACCTGGTGCTGGCGCGGCGACCGCACGCCCTACTCATGCTCAACCGCTATCCGTACGCGAGCGCCCACCTCATGGTGGCGGTGAAGCGCCACGCCGCGCGCTTCGTGGACCTGGACGCCGACGAGCGCGCCGATCTCCTGGAGCTCGTGGCGCTCGCCGAGCGCGCGCTCGAGAAGGAGTACGAGCCGCACGGCGTCAACTATGGCCTGAACGTGGGCCGCGTCGCCGGCGCCGGGTTCCCCGGCCACCTGCACATGCACCTGGTTCCGCGCTGGGACGGCGACACCAACTTCATGCCGGTGATCGCGCGCACGCGCGTGCTTCCCGAATCGCTCGTCGCCACGTGGGCGCGGCTCCAGCGCGCGATCGCGACGCTCGAGCGCGCGAAGGGCGGGCGCCGTGGCTAAGAAGGCCAGCGGCGGCTCCGGGTTCTGGCTCGCGGTCCTGGCGCTCGGCGTGCTGGGCCTCGCGGTGTCGTGGGCGTGGACCGCGTTCGGCGGCCGCGACCCCGGCACGCGGCGGAGCGGGCGCCACGTGGTGCGGGTGCAGGTCCTGAACGGCTCCGGCGAGGCCGGCGTGGGCACGCGCGTGGCCGCGTTCCTCCGCGAGGGCGGTTTTCAAGTCACCGACGTTCGCAACGCCGACCGGAACGACTACTTCGCCACGTTCGTCGTCGCCCGCCGGGGCGACCTTTCGCTTGCCGAGGAAGTGGCGCATTATCTCGGTGGACCACCACTCGTACGTCAGGAGTGGAGCTCGGAGCTGGCGGATGTCTCGGTCGTGGTCGGCAGCGACCGCAGCAAGCTCGCGATCGAGCCCTGAGAGCGGTGGCCCGGGAAGAGACCCAAGAAACGCGGAGGAACTTCGGTGAATCTCGGTTCGACTGAAATCCTGCTCATCGTGCTCGTGATCCTGCTGCTGTTCGGCCCGAGCCAGATCCCCAAGATGGCCCGGGGCTTCGGACAGGCGATCCGAGAGTTCAAGAAGGCCCAGCGCGAGATCGGCGACGAGCTCGAGCGCGACCCGCCGCCCCAGCCCCCCAAGGCCCCGAACGGCGACAACAAGCCGATCCACTGACGCGGCACCCGCGCAGCGCGCGTGAAGTGTCCGGAGCCGTGGGGCATGCGGCCCCGCAGAGCGCTCGCCCGCTATCGGCTTCGAATGTCCGCACCCGCCAGCATGCGGGCAAGGCGCGGGGGGCATTCGCCGAAGGCGAATGACCATCCCCCCGCGCCTTGCGTGAGTCGCAGGTGACCGCAGGAGTCCCTGCGTGACGTGCGGCGTGAGCCAGTAGTGACCGCAGAAGTCTCTGCGTGACGTGCGGCGTGAGCCAGTAGTGACCGCAGAAGTCCCTGCGTGACGTGCGGCGTAAGCCTCAGTAGCTCCGTTCGCCAGCGCGCAGGTCCGCGATCTGCGCGTTCGCCCGCAGCTTCTCGACGTAGCTCTCGAAGAACGCTCGCTGCCGCCCCTGCAGGATCTCGTTCGTGATCTGCCCCTTCGTCTGGTCGTTGAACAGCGAGTCCGGCGCCGCCGTCACCCCGTCCAGCCGCACGAACGCCCACCCCTGCGCACTGCGCACCGGCCCGACCACCCGCCCCGCCGGCGCGCCCAGCAGCATGCCCAGCAGCTCCGGGTTGCCCGCGAGCCTCGGGTCCGGCTGCGCGCGCGAGCCCTGGACCGACGTAGCCGTGAGGTGCACCAGCTTCGCCGCGTCCTCGAGCGAGCGACCGCTCTTCAGCGCCGCCACAACCGAGTCCGCACGCGGCTTCGACATCTCCACCCGGTGCTCCGCGTCCGCGATCATCTTCAGCTGATCGCCCACCTCCGCGCGCGCCGGCGGGCCCGCCTGGTGCTGCGTCGCCACCTGCACGACCACGAACTCGTCATCGCCCTCGAACACCGGGCTCACCTCGTCCTTCTTCGCGGTGAGTCCCCAGTCCGCGGCCTCCGGCACCGCGAACAGCTGCTGCGGCGCGTTGTTGCTGTCGAAGAAGCTGGTCTTGACCGTGGACAGGCCCTTCTCGGTGGCGGCCTTCGACAGCCCCACGGCGCGGGCGCGGTCGGCGATGGACTTGACCTCCTTGTACTGCGCGCGCAGGTCCTCGGGCGCCGGGCGCACCTTGATCACGATCTGCGACAGCTTGACCGCGTTCGGCGTCGGCGGCGTCTTGGTCTTCGACGTGTCCTGCGCCGGGTCCATGATCTTGAGCAGCAGTACGCGGCTGCCCTCCTGCACCGGCTCGATCACCTCACCCGGCTTCTTCACCTGTACCGCGGCGCCGACCAGCGTGCCGAGCTCGCCCGGCTGGAGCCAGCGGTCGATCAGCCCGCCGTTCTCGGCGTTCGGTCCCTCCGAGTAGTCGCGGGCGAGCTGGGCGAAGTCCTCGCCCTTGCTCGCGCGCTCGTACAGGCTCTTCGCCATGTCCATGGCCGCCTTGGTCTCGTCGGGCCCGAAGCGCTTGGGGCTCGTCAGCACCTCGAGCTGCGTGCGCGCACCGGCAGCCATGCGCGACTTGTACTTCTCGTACGTGGCCTTCAACTCCTCCTCGCTGCCGCTCGAGCGCCCGGTGTCGGCCGGGGGCACGGTGAGCAGCGTGGCGGTGAAGCGGTCGAAGCGGTCGCGGAATGCCTGGTGCAGCTCCGGCTGCGACAGCTTGATCGAGGCCAGCAGCCGCTCCTGCAACTTCCGCACCGGCAGCTGCTCGCGCAGCATGGACTCGAACGGCGCCCAGTTGTTGCCCGGGTTCGCGAGTGCCTGCTGGTACTTGGTGGGGTCGAACTTGCCGTCGGTCTGGAACGCGGCGGAGGCGAGCAGCATCGAGGGCGGGTTCGTGCGCATCCCGATCACCACCTCGTTGTCGGTGACGCCGAGGCCGGCCTGCTTCGCCTGCTGGGCGAACAGCCGCTCGTTCACGATCGAGCGCCACGCCATCTGTTCCACCGCCTTGACGTCGCGGTCCTGCGGGTCGGAGCCGTTGCGCTGGCGCCATGCCTGGCGGGACTCGTCGACCGAGGACTGCCACTGCGCGACCGACACCGGCTGGCCGTTGATGCTCCCGACATTGCCGGAGAGCCGGGCGCGCGTGCCCTGGTCGCGGCCCAGGCCGGCGAGGAAGACGAAGCCGCCGAGGAACGAGCCGACGGTGAGGACGGTGAGGATCCACCAGATGGTCTTGGTCCGCTTGTTGCCGGACCGAAGGTGTCCAAGCATCGAGACTCCCGTGAGATGCGATTCAAGGGCAGGGTGAGGTGGGAAGCGGCGAGGGATTCTAGCATCAGCGATTGCGGCGCGCATCCCGCTGTGCTAACTGTGCTTCGACACGATACGCCATCTCTGGACCCGCTCCTGACATCGAGGATGGCGACACCGGCCGCGAGGGAACGCACCGTGCGCACCGAGACCACCCCACGCGGGGCCGAAGCCGACACCGCCGAGCCGCCCAGCTCGCTGCCCGCGCTGGTGCTGGACGCGCTCGAGATGGGCGCCGTGGCCCTGGATCGCGAGCGCAAGGTGGTCTACGCGAACCGCCGCATCGAGGAGCTGCTGGGCGTGGAGCCCGGCGCGCTGCTGTCGCTGCCCGGGAACCGCGTCTTCCCCGGCGCCGACGCGCGCTGGCTCAAGGGTGCGGCCCGCGAATCGCGGGACTTTCGCATCGAAGCAGGCGATCGCGACCTGACCCTGCGCGGCGAGTCGGTGCCCATGAGGGATGAGGACGGAGAGGTGGCCGGCTCGGTGGTGATCGCCGAGGCCATCTCCGAGAGCGAGGACGGCGAGTTCCAGAAGAAGATCGACCGCCTGGTGTCGCTGGGCGAGCTCTCCGCCTACGTGGCGCACGAGATCCGCAACCCGCTGACCGGCATCCGCACCACGGTCCAGTTCGTGGCCTCGAAGCTCCGGCCGCGCGATTCGCGGCGCGATGACCTGAACGACGTCATCCAGGAGCTGGACCGGATCGAGCAGATCATCACCGGCCTGCTGATGTTCGCGCGCCCCCCGCAGGCCAAGTCGCAGGCCTGCGACGTGAACCAGGTGGTGGAGCGCACGCTGGACCTCTTGGAGCTCCAGTTCCGGGACGCCAAGGTCAACGTCGCCCGCGAGCTGGCCGGCGACCTGCCGCTGGTGATCGCCGACCCCGACCTGCTCCAGCAGGTGCTCCTGAACCTGTGCTTGAACGCCATCCAGGCCATGCCGCAGGGCGGCGAGCTGACGCTCACGACCGGCGTGCGGCGCTACCGGACGCGGCGCTCGCTCGTGGACATCTCGGTCACCGACACCGGCGGCGGCATCCCCAAGGAGCTGATGGAGAAGATCTTCGACCCGTTCTTCACCACCCGCTCCATGGGCACGGGCCTGGGGCTCCCGGTCTCCGTGCAGATCGTGCGCGACGCGGGCGGGGTCATCTCCGCCCGCAACAACGCCGGCGGCGGCGCCACGCTGCGCGTGTCGCTGCCGCTGCCCGCCGAGCCGCCCGGGAAGCCCGAGGAATGAGCGCGTGAAGACCTCCGTCCTCGTCGTCGACGACGAGCTCCTGATCCGGAAGTCGCTGGGGAAGGTGCTGCGCTCGAGCGGCTACACGGTGGACGTGGCGAGCACGGGTGCCGAGGGGCTGGAGAAGGTGGGGGCGCTGAAACCCCAGGTCATGATCCTCGACATGCGGCTCCCGGACACCGACGGCCTCTCCGTGCTCCGGCGCGCCCGCGAGCTGGACGCGCTGCTCCAGGTCATCGTCATCACCGCCTATGGCGACGTCCAGAACGCGGTGGACGCGATGAAGCTCGGCGCCTGCGACTTCGTCCGCAAGCCCTACGAGATGGAGGACATCGTCCTCGCGGTGGAGTCGGCCGGGCGCAACTTCAGGCAGGCCTCGGAGCTGGACCTCTACCGCCGACGTGCCTGGCAGCACTACTCGGGCGAGGAGATCATCGGCCAGTCGGGCGCCATGAAGCAGGTGCGCGGGCTGATCGAGAAGGTGGTGCGCAGCAAGGCCACGAGCGTGCTGATCACCGGCGAGAGCGGGACCGGCAAGGAGCTGGTGGCGCGGGCCATCCACTACCGGAGCGACCGCGCGCAGGCGCCGCTCATGGAGGTCAACTGCTCGTCGTTCCAGGAGACGCTGCTCGAGAACGAGCTGTTCGGCCACGAGAAGGGCGCCTACACCGACGCCACCGACACCAAGAAGGGCCTGGTCGAGCTCTGCGACGGCGGCACGCTGTTCCTGGACGAGGTCGCGGACACGCCGCTGCCGACCCAGGCCAAGTTGTTGCGGTTCATCGATCACCGCAACTTCAAGCGGGTCGGCGGCGCGCACGACGTCGCGGTGGACATCCGCATCGTCGCGGCCACGAACAAGAACCTGGACGAGGAGGTGCGGCTGGGGCGCTTCCGCAGCGACCTCTACTTCCGCTTGAAGGTGGTGAGCATCATGCTGCCGCCGCTCCGCGGCCGAGAAGGCGACGTGGCGATGCTCGCTCGCCACTTCATGCGCGAGTTCTCGCGCAAGTTCCAGAAGACCTTCACCGACCTCACCCCCGAGGCGGTGCAGATCCTCGAGCGCTATCCCTGGCCCGGCAACGTGCGCGAGCTCAGGAACCTGCTCGAGCGCGTGGTGCTGCTCGAGGAGGGGAACCGGCTCGAGGCGGATCACCTGCCGCCCGAGATGCTGGGCAGGCGCACGTCCCCGGGACCTGTGGCGGCCGCCGCGATGCGCGACGTGCTGGACCTGCCGACGCTGGCGCAGATCGAGATGGACCACATCAGCGAGGTGCTGCGGCTCACGTCGGGCAACAAGAGCCGCGCCGCGCGCATCCTTGGGATCTCGCGTCAGGGTCTGATCGAGAAGCTCCGGCGCCTGCGCATCGAAGAGACGAGCGAGCGTACCGTCGAGCGCGCGTGAGTCACGCGCCGCGCGCGTCGTCGAACGTTCGCGCGCGCGTTGAGTGTCAACAGACTTGGCACTCACAACGATCTGGACACCTCGCAACATCGCTCGCGTTCGCAACCGCTTACGCGCAGCGTCGCGCGTAACGAGCCAGTTTGTTGACAGCTGGCGTGGTTCTCCACCGCGCCATTGTGGATGACGTTGGCGAACGTCTCGCTTGAAGTGATCTCGACAACCGTCGTGTTCGCAGGCACATGAACGATTCGCACCGACGGTACGGCGCGCGAGTGGCACGCAATCTGCTGTGCCCATCCTTCGAGCGGCGCACCCGTGAGTGCGTCGCCAGAAGTGCGACGAAGGAAGCACATCGCGAGCAGCTCGTCGCGAGAGACGGCGAAGGCGAACCCACCAGCAACCCATTCAGTTCGAGGAGGTGATTCTCACATGGCCAAGAAGAAGGCTGCGAAGAAGAAGGGCACGAAGAAGAAGGCTGCGAAGAAGAAGAAGTAACCGGTTCTCTGGACCTGGCACGTCCTGAGGGGCGCGCTGGCTCAGGCCGGCCGCCCCTCGTCTTCATGTCCGTCAGGGCCGGTGGGTCGTGAGTCGCTCGACCGGCCGCCCACTGCGACACGCCGCGGGGATTCCTGAGCCAGGAGGCCGCCGTCCCCGTAGCGCGCGGTGCGGTCCACCACGGAAGCGTGGGCCGCCCGCAACCTTCCGTGGCAGCCCGCCGAGGCACCGAAGCCCGCCGAGAGAACGGAGCGCAGTGATGTCCGAGCCGGCCCACCGCTCGGCGTTCGAGTACTGGCGAGAGCACGGCGGCGGCTGGTCACCGCTCTTCTCCGAGCCGTTGTTGAGGCTCGCGCTCGATTCCCTCGAGCCCGCCCTTGGGCCCGGCCGCAGGGTGCTCGATCTCGGCGCCGCCGGCGGGCACATCGCGGCGGCGTTCCACGCGCGCGGCGCCACTGCCTTCGCCCTGGACGTGCATCTGCAGGCGCTCGCAGAGGGCCGCCGGATGTACCCCGGTCCCGCGCGCGTCGCCGGCGACCAGGCCCAGCTCCCGCTCAGGGCCGAGAGCCTCGATGCGCTGTTCTCGTTCAGCACCCTCCACTACTCCGACCGCGAGTCCGTGCTCGGCGAGTGCCGCCGCGTCCTCAAGCCGGGCGGCCGCATCGCCATCGTCGAGAACCTCGCCGGGAACCCGTTCGCGCAGGCGGGGCGCTGGCTGCGAGCGGTCACGCGCACGCCCTATCCCGAGCACTTCCAGCCCAGACGCCACCTCGCCTGGAGCGAACGGGCGATCTACGAGCGGCACTTCCGCGAGGTCAGGTTCGACGTCTTCCACCTGCTGACGCCCATGCTGCTCGCCTCGGGCGCCGTGGCCGACGCGCCCGTCGAGCGGGCAGGCAAGACCGGGCTCTTCGGCGTGCTCCGGAGCTGGGACCGAGTGCTCCTGCGTCTCTGGCCGGGCGCGGCCTGGAGCGTCGTGGTGCGCGGCGTTCGCTGACCGCGTACTCGCCCTGCCGGTCGCGGGTGCGTGCTAGTGTGACCGGCTCGAGAGCCGCACCGAACCCACCCGCGACCGATCGGCGCCCAGTCCACACCCACCCGTGACCCCTCCCGCACCCGAGCCCATCTCGCACATCCGCATCCGCGGCGCCCGCCAGCACAACCTGCGCGGCTTCGACCTGGACCTGCCGCGTGGCCGGCTCTCCGTCATCACCGGCGTCTCGGGCTCGGGAAAGTCCTCGCTGGCGTTCGATACGCTCTACGCCGAGGGCCAGCGACGCTACGTCGAGTCGGTCAGCACCTACGCCAAGCAGTTCCTCGACCGCCTGCCCCGGCCCGACGTGGACTCGATCACCGGGCTCACGCCCGCGGTGAGCATCCAGCAGAGCAATCCGGCCCGGAGCGCGCGGAGCACGGTCGCCACCGCCACCGAGGTCCACGACTACCTCCGACTCATGTTCGCTCGCCTGGGAACGGTCCACTGCGGGAAGTGCGGGCGCGTGGTCACGGCCGACTCGCCGCAGTCGATCGCCCGCGACGCCCTGGGCTGGCCCGGGGAGTCGACGCTCCTCGTGCTCGCCCCGGTGGCGCTGTCGCCGAAGCTGGCGTGGGAGGAGCAGGCCGGCCACCTCCTGCGCGCCGGTTACACGCGGGCGTGGATCGGCGGCGAGGTCATGGACATGGACCCGGTCCCCGCGCTCGCGAAGCGCGCGCGCGAGGTCCACGTGGTGGTGGACCGGTTCCGCTGGCGAGCCGAGGAGCGCGATCGCCTGGTGGAGGCCTGTGAGCAGGCGTTCCGCCGCGGCGAGGGGAAGCTGCTGGTCGTGCGCGAAGGCCAGGAGCCCTCTCGTTACAACGAACGCTGGGAGTGTTCGAACTGCGGCACGCCGGCGATGCGGCCGGAGCCGGCGCTGTTCTCGTTCAACAGCCCGCTCGGCGTGTGCCCGACCTGCCGCGGCTTCGGCGACGTGCTCACGTTCGCGCCCGAGCTGATCGTTCCCGACGAGGGCAAGTCGCTGAGCGACGGCGCACTGGCGCCGTGGGCGGGCTCATGGCGATCGGTGGCGTGGCCGCGGCTCCAGAAGCTGTCGAAGGAAGTCGGGGTGTCGCTCGTGAAGCCGTGGCGCGAGCTCTCTGCCGCGCACCGGAAGCTGCTGATCGAGGGCGGCAAGGAGTTCCGGGGCGTCATCCCGTTCCTCGAGCGGCTGCAGAAGAAGTCGTACAAGGCCGGGAACCGGTTCGTGGTCAAGCGCTACCAGGTGCCGAGGCCCTGCTCCGCCTGCGGCGGGACACGGCTGCGGCCGGAATCCCTGCGGGTGACGCTCGGCGGCGAGAGCATCGCCCAGGTGTGCGCGCGCAGCGTGGCGTCGGCGTCCGCGTTCCTCGCCGGGCTCGAGTTCGGCGAGTCCGAGCGCGCGATCGCGGGGCCGGCGCTCGCGGAGCTCGAGTCGCGACTCAGGTTCCTGCTGCGGGTGGACCTGGGCTACCTCACGCTCGACCGGCTCACGCGCACGCTCTCGGGCGGCGAGGCGCAGCGCATCGAGCTCGCGAACGCGCTGGGCGCGAACCTAGCCGACACGCTCTACGTGCTCGACGAGCCCACGGCCGGCCTCCACCCGCGCGACACCGAGCGCTTGATCGCCATCCTCAGGGAGCTCACCGCGCGCTCGAACACCGTGGTGGTGGTGGAGCACGACCCG
>Ga0070688_100000202_pt1 | contig 31661 bp, 27 predicted proteins | sample KBSS13HmetaG_FD_64679 | JGI IMG/M metagenome (GOLD analysis project Ga0070688, IMG submission 64679) | Switchgrass rhizosphere microbial communities from Kellogg Biological Station, Michigan, USA - KBS S1-3H metaG | ecosystem: Host-associated > Plants > Roots > Rhizosphere ...
ATCCTCATGCGCCTGCTCGGCGCCCGGGTCGGAAGGAACGTCTATCTCGGAACGCATCACATCGCCGCGTTCGACATCGTCTCGATCGGGGACGGCTCGAGCGTGGACGACGGCGCCACGCTGCTCGGCTCGACGGTGGAGAACGGCGAGCTGATCATCGCCCCGGTTTCGATCGGGCGCGACTGCTACGTGGGCGCGCGCGCGGTGATGCGCGAGGGAACGACGCTCGAGGACGGCGCGCGACTCGAGGACCTGTCGTTGCTGCCGCGAGGCAGCCGGATCCCCGCCGGCGAGACCTGGGCGGGCTCGCCGGCACGCCCGGTGGCCGCCGCGCCTCCGCCGGCCCCGCCGCCCGAGCGCGGCGCGATGCAACGTGCCGCGGTCGCGCTGCTCTACGGCCTGCTCGTGCTGCTGCTGCCGCTCGTCCCCGTCGCGGCGATCGTGCCCGGCATGGGACTGCTCATGCGGATCGGGATCGTCGACCACCCGTGGCGCTTCCTCGCCGCGGCTCCGGTCGTGGGCGGCTCGTTCGTCCTGCTCCTCGCGCTCGAGGTCGTGGCGCTCAAGTGGCTGCTCGTGGGCCGGGTGCGCGCGGGGACCTACCCGCTCCACGGCGGCTTCTACGTGCGCAATTGGACCGTGGAGCAGCTCATGGCGTTCAGCCTCCAGGTCGTGGCGCCGATCTACGCGACGCTGCACGTGGTGCCCTGGTACCGCGCCCTCGGCGCGAAGCTCGGGCGCATGGTGGAGGTCTCGACCGCGTCGTTCACCCCGCCCGACCTGCTCGAGATCGCCGATGGCGGCACGATCGCCGACGACGCCTCGGTCGGCGAGCCGCGCGTCGAGCGCGGCTGGCTGACCGTGGCTCGCACCCGCATCGGCCGCCGCGCGTTCGTGGGCAACAGCGGCGTGCTCCCGACCGGCGTCGAGCTGGGCGACGACGCCCTGGTCGGGGTGCTCTCCACCGCGCCGACGACACCCGGCGCCGCGGCGAGAGCCGGCAGCGCCTGGCTCGGCTCGCCGCCGCTCGAGCTCCCGCGCCGCGAGACCAGCGCCGGTTTCATCGAGACACGGACGTACGCGCCGCCGACCTGGCTCATCCTCACCCGCGGCACGGTCGAGCTCCTGCGCGTCACGCTCCCGCCCTCGGGGTTCATCCTCGTCAGCGCAGCGGTCGTCACCGCCACGCTGAACCTGTGGATCTCCAGGGGCGCACTCGCAGCACTCCTGTTGATGCCGGTCGTCTACGCCGCCTGCTGTGCCGCCGTGCTGCTCGTCACGGCGCTCGCCAAGTGGACGCTGATCGGCCGCTACCGGCCCTTCGTGTGCCCACTCTGGAGCCCGTTCGTGTGGCGGCTCGAGCTCGTGAACGCGCTCTACGAGTTCCTCGCCACGCCGCTCGCGCTCGGCGTGCTCCAGGGCACGCCGCTGCTGCCGTGGTACCTGCGCCTGCTCGGGGCGAAGGTCGGGCGCCGCGTCTACACCGAGACGACCGGGTTCCTGGAATGGGACCTGGTCGAGCTCGGCGATCGCGCCGTGCTCAACGAGGACTGCGTGCTGCAGACGCACCTGTTCGAGGACCGCATGCTCAAGGCGTCCCGGCTGCGGGTGGGCGCGGACTGTAGCGTGGGTGCGATGTCGGTGGTGCTCTACGACTCGCAGATGCAGGACCGCTCGTCGCTCGACGCGCTGTCGCTGCTCATGAAGGGCGAGACGCTCCACGCCGGAACGTCCTGGCGCGGGATCCCGCCCATGCCCGCGGAGGCGCAGCCGCGCGGGCCCGGGCCCGGCCACTGAGTCGATCGCGCTGGGGAGACGGCCGTACTCCGCATCGGCGTCAACATCGCCAAGCGCGCCCTGGAGCAGGGGTACCGCCGCGAGCGGACCGCGGAATCCCTTCATCCTCCGATACCCGATGTCGTACGGTCCCGCGGATGCAGGCGCGCACCGTCCACTCCCACACAGCGGAGCCTCCACCCATGACTCCCGATGCAGAGCCCGGAACGGCGGTCGAAGGACAGCACGGCATCGTCGTGCTGCGCGGCAGCGGCCTCACCCGGGGCTGGAACGGGATCCGCTACAAGACCGGTCTCTCGGCCAAGAACACCCGCGCGAGGGAGCTGTCGATGAACGTGGCGACGATCCCTCCCGGAGGCGTGGCGTACGCGCACGTCCACGTCGACTTCGAGGTGATGCTCTACATCCTCGAGGGCGCGGTGCGCCACGAGTACGGCCCGGCCCTCGAGCACAAGGTGGACAACGCCGCGGGCGATTTCATCTTCATCGAGCCCGGCGTCCCGCACGAGGTCTGCAACCTGAGCGCGACGGAGCCGGTCGTCGCGGTGGTGGCGCGCTCGGACGCCAGCGAGTGGGAGCACATCGTCGACTTTCCGAGCCGGCGGCGCCCGGGGGGCACCTCCGCGGGCGCATGACCACGACCGGGCCGCGCGAAACCTTCGCCACCCGCTTCGGCACCGTGATGACGATGATCGGGGTCGCCGTCGGGCTGGGGAATGTCTGGCGCTTTCCCTACATGGTGGGAAAGTTCGGCGGCGCCGCGTTCGTGTTGTTCTACGTGGCCGTTGCGGTCGTGATCGGCGTGCCGGCGCTGATGGCCGAGTACGCGCTGGGCCGGCAGACGCGCCGCGGCACGGTCGGCGCGTTCGCCGCCGCAGGATTTCCGTTCGGACGGCAAGTGGGCTGGTTCTTCTTCTGCGTCGTGGTCGCCGCCACCGGGTACTACTCCGCGGTGATCGGCTGGGTGCTCTACTACGCGCTGGGGCAGGGCGCCCGCGCGCTGGGAGTGGGGTTCGATGCGTCGCGGATCCTGCCGCCCGACCATGGCTTCGAGGCCCGATCGTTCGTGCTGCAGCTGGCCTGCACCGCGGCGGTGATCCTGGCCTGCGCCCTGGTGCTGCTGCAGGGGCTGCGCGCCGGCATCGAGCGGACGAGCAAGATCGTCATGCCGGCGCTGTTCCTGATCCTGGTCGTCCTCGTGGTGCGCTCGCTCACGCTGCCCGGCGCGGGCGATGGCGTACGCTGGTTCATCATCAAGTTCCACTGGGCCGACCTCACGCCCAGCGTGATGGTGGCCGCGATCGGCCACATGGTGTTCTCGCTCTCGCTGGGCGGCACGTTCATGGTGGTGTACGGGTCGTACCTGGGCGAGCGCGAGAACGTCGCCCGTCCCGCCATCTGGACCGTGATCGGGGACACCGGCACGTCGCTGCTCGCGGGGCTCGCGATCATTCCCGCGGTGTTCGCGTTCCACCTGCCGCCGGCGCAGGGGCCGGGGCTCCTGTTCTCCACGCTGCCGCAGGTGTTCGCGGCGATGCCGATGGGGTGGCTCTTCGGCCTGCTGTTCTTCGCCGGCCTGTTCGGCGCGGGCTACCTCTCGGACATCGCCGCGTTCGAGGTGCTGGTGGCCGGCCTCACCGACAACACCCGGTTGAGCCGCACACCCGCGGTGTGGTGGATGTCCGCGGCGGTGTTCCTGGTCACGATCCCGCCCATCATCAACAACGCGATCTTCGTCCCCTGGGATCTCACGTTCGGCTCCGGCATGCAGACGCTGGGCGCGCTGCTCGCGGTGCTCACCGTGGGCTGGTGCATGCAGCGCTCCACGGCGCTGGCCGCGCTCTCCGCCCACGGCTCGCGGCCCGTGCCGGCGTGGCTCTACTACTGGATCCGGTTCGGGATCCCGGCGGGCATCCTGACGGTGGGGATCTGGTGGCTGCTCACCAGCGTTCTCGGCGCCGTTCGGGCGGTATAGTCCGGGAATGCCCGTCTCCGTCTCCGCCTCGACCCAGGTCTATCGCGGCCTCAAGCAGGCGGGGGTGCGGATCGTGTCCGCGCTGCCGGAGACCTGGCTCGTCCACTTGATCCGGATGGCCGAGGACGACCCGGAGATGACGCTGGTCCGGCTCGCCAAGGAGGAGGAAGGCGTCGGCATCAGCACCGGCTCGCATCTCGCCGGCGTGCCGTCGGCGATGCTGATGCAGAACCATGGATTCCTGGCCGCGATCAACGGCATCGTGTCGTGCGGCCAGCTCTACCGGATCCCGCTGCTCATGCTGATCAGCCAGCGCGGCTCGTTCGGCGAGAAGGACCCGTGGCAGACCGAGGGCGGCGGGGTGACCGAGCACGTGCTGGACGCGTTGCGGATCCCGTTCGACCGGCTCGACTCGCCCGCGCACGTCGAGAAGCGGATCGCCAAGGCGCAGACGCTCGCCCGCTCGGCGAGCCGGCCGGTGGCGCTGCTGCTCGAGCGCGACCTCATGTGGGAAGACTGATGCGGCGCGTGGCCGCGATCCAGGCGATCTACCCCGAGCTCGAGCGTTCGGTGGTGGTGACCATCATGGGTGCGGTGGCAGCGGAGCTGCAGTCGATCGGACACCGGCCCAACTTCTTCTACCTGCAGCACGCGATGGGGCTGGCCTCCTCGGTGGGACTTGGCCTGGCCCTCGCGCGGCCCGAGCTGCCCGTGGTGGTGCTCGACGGCGACGGCTCGCTGCTCATGAACCTGGGCGGGCTCACCACGCTGGCCCGCTACCGGCCCGGGAACCTGGTGCACGTGGTGTTCGACAACGAAAGCCTGCTCTCGGTGGGCGGGTTTCCCACGGCCACGTCCACGGGGAGCGACCTCGCGGCGATCGCGAAAGGGGCGGGCGTGCCGCGCACGGCGACGGTGGGAACGCTCGAGGAGTTCCGGGGCGCCTTCGTGGCCGCGCAGGGCGCGGGCGAGCTCACCACGCTCGTCGCGAAAGTCGAGGCGGTGGGCCCCGCCGGCTACGTCACCGACCTCACGCTGCTCGAGAACCGCTTCCAATTCGCGCGCCACCTCAAGGAACGTTTGCGGAAGGAGTAGTCCATGGGGCTTCTGTCGCAGCTCGTGGCCGAGCTGAATGCGGGCACGCTCGTGGTCGTGGACCTGACCCAGCCGCTCGGTCCCGACACACCGGTGATCGGTCTGCCGCCGATCTTCGCGTCGTCGCCGGGAGTGTCGCTCGAGGTGATCTCGCGCTTCGATGCGGCGGGCCCCGGCTGGTACTGGAACACCATTCGGATGGGTGAGCACACCGGGACGCACTTCGACGCACCCGTGCACTGGATCACCGGCAAGGACCTGCCCGACAACACCTGCGACACGATTCCGGCGAAACGCCTGGTGGGGCCCGCGTGCGTGATCGACGTGACCGCGGAGGTGGCGAAGAACCCCGACTTCCTGCTGATGCCGGAGCACATCGTGGCGTGGGAGCGCGAGCACGGGAAGATCCCCGCGGGCGCCTGGGTGCTGCTCCGCACCGGGTGGAGCCAGCGCACCGATCCCAAGGCGTTCTTGAACGTCGCCGCCGACGGGCCCCACAGCCCCGGATTCCATCGCAGCGCTTCCGAGCTGCTGGCGCGCGGGCGCGATGTCCTGGGCGTGGGCGTGGAGACGGTGGGCACCGACGCGGGCCAGGCGGGGACGTTCGACCCGCCGTTCCCGAATCACGCGACGATGCACGGGGCGGGAAAGTTCGGGCTCGCGAGCCTGACCAACCTGGACCTGCTGCCGGCCACCGGCGCCATCGTGATCGCGGCACCGCTCAAGATCGTGGGTGGGAGCGGGAGCCCGTTGCGGGTGCTGGCGATCGCACCGCCGCCGCCGGCGAGGCGCTCATGAGATCGAGCCGGACCCTCGCCTAGCGTGTCGCTGCGCCTCGAATGACGGCCGCCGCCGCGGACCCCTGGGCCCGCCTGCTCGAGATCGGCGTGCTCGTGCCGTCGCCGCACAACGTGCAGCCGTGGCGGCTCCGGCGGCTGGATGCGGCGCGCGCCGAGCTGCACATCGAGCGCCGGCGCACGCTTCCCAACGAGGACGTCACCGGCAGCTTCATCATCCTCACCATGGGCATGTTCACCGAGGGGCTCGCCCTGGCGGCGTCGCACCACGGGTTCGCGCTGGAGGTGAAGCCGGTGCAGCCGTTCGACGCGTTCACGAGCGAGCGCGTCCGCGGGGGCCGGAGCCCGCAGCTCCACTTCGCCGACCTCACACTCCGGCCGGCTCCGACGACGACGAAGGAGTACGACCTCGAGCTGTTCGCGCGGCGGCGCACGTCCCGGCTCCATTACCTCGCCGACCCGGTCACGCCGGGGGCGCTCGCCGCGCTGGCGGCGCTCGCGGCGCGCTGGGGGCATCGCTACGCACAGATCACCGATCCGGCGCTCGTCGAGCGCCTGCTCCAGGTCAACATCGACGCCGTGTTCGCGGACTTGAACCACGCACCCTATCGTGACGAGATGCGCGGCTGGCTTCGCTACGGAGACGGCGAATCGCTGCGGCATCGCGACGGACTGGACGCGCGCTGCATGAACGTGCATCCCGCCGAGCTGTGGACCGCGTTCCACCTCTCGCCGGCGCTGCGATGGCCGGCCCTGTCCGGCTGGTTCCGCCGGCGTTACCGCGAGCAGATCGGACCCGTCACCACGCTGGGTCTCCTGAGCGGCCGGTTCTGGGAACCCGCCGACGCGTACGAGACCGGGCGCTTCCTGCTCCGCTTCTGGCTGGAGGTGACGCGGGCTGGCTATTCCATCCATCCGTACGGCAATCTCGTCACCCATCGTCCGGCCGCGGAGCGCGTGGAGGGCCTGACCGGCGAACGCTCCATCTGGCTCGTGTTCAAGATCGGGCGCTCGCCGGAACCCCCCGCGAGCCGGCGGCTGCCCATCGAGGAGGTCTGGCTCCCATGATGCGCGTGCTGCTGCACCTGCTGATGACGCCGCTCGCCTGGCTGCGGCGCACGCTGGAGCTCAAGCCCGGGGGCTACGCCGTGCTCATGCTGCCGCAGGCGCAGCCGCTGCTCGAGCGACTGGGTCGCATGCGCGCGCGCAGCGTGTTCCTGCGCGCGCGCAGCGAGTGCCCGGCGTACGCGCGCTTCCTCGTCGACAGCGGGTTCGCGGAGCCTCGCCCGTGGAGGTGGTCCGCGGTCCCGGTGACCACGAAGGACAACTACGTCAAGCGCTACTCGATCGAGGATCGCTGCTACGGCGGGGCGCTGTCCGGTCGCGGGGAGGTGATCGACGAGTCCTCGGGCTCGTCGGGACTCCCCAACAACTGGATCCGCAACCGCCACGAGCGCCACGACGTCACCCGGATCCTGCAGCTGAGCTACGGCCTCATCTACGACGATCCCCAGCGCATCCTCCTCAACTGCTTCGCGCTCGGGCCGTGGGCCACGGGCATGCACGTGTCGATGTCGCTCGCCGAGGTGGGCACGCTCAAGTCGATCGGGCCCGATGCCGCCAAGCTGGAGAACACGCTGCGGCTGTTCGGGCCCCGGTACCGCTACATCGTGTTCGGCTACCCGCCGTTCGTGAAGTCGTTCGTCGACGGCACGTCGCTGAAACTGGGCGACTACCACCTGGACCTGGTCGTGGGCGGCGAGGGCATCACCGAGGCCCTGCGCGGCTACCTGCTCCGGCACTTCAAGAGCGTGGTGTCGTCCTACGGCGCTTCCGACCTCGAGATCAACATCGGCGTGGAGACGGAGTGGAGCATCGCGCTGCGGGCGCTGTGCGCGCGGGTGCCGGAGCTGTCCAAGGAACTGTTCGGGCGCGACGTGCCGCCCATGATCTTCCAGTACAACCCGCTCGATTACCTGATCGAGACGCTGGAGAACGGCGAGCTGGTGTTCACCATCTGCCGCGGCCGTGGCGCGGCCCCCAAGCTGCGCTACAACCTCCACGACCTGGGTGGCGTGCACCCGTTCGCGTCGCTGCGCCGGACGCTGCGCGCGCGCGGCGCGGATCCGGACACGTTCGCCCGTCGCTTCAGCCATTTCCCCGTGCTCTATGTCTATGGCCGTGCCGACCTCACCGTGGCGTTCTTCGGCGCCAAACTCTATCCCGCCGACGTGGAGAGCGTCGTGCTCGCCCATCCCGTGCTCGCGACGCTCGTCCACTCCTTCCAGTTCGAGAGCTTCGAGGACGAGCGCGTCGACCGGCGGCTCGGCATCCATCTCGAGCTGGTCCCCGGCCAGGCGCCGGAGACGGTGGCTCTCGACCGCTCGGCGCTGGCCGCCGACTTCTACGCGGGTCTCGCCCGCTCGAACCAGGACTTCCGCGAGGTGAAGCGGATGTTCGGCGCCGACGCGATCGAGGTCCATCTCCACGCGCACGGCAGCGGCCGCTTCGCCGGCGCGGACATTCGCCTCAAGCGCCAGTACGTGAAACCCGGAGCGTGAGCGTGCGCAGACTCGCCGTGATTCTTTCCGCCGTGCTCGCCGCCGTGCCGGTCGCCGGCGCGCAAACGTCCACGCCGGCTCCGGCCGGCGACCCGGCGGCGGTTCCCGCGCTCCAGGCGCTGGTCGGGCAGCTGGGCAGCGAGCTGGCGGCCGTCGTCAACCGATTCGACGCCGACCGCGACGCGCTCGCGGGGCGCTACGACGCGTTCGATTCGCCCGCGCAGCGGACGCGGATGCGCGCGTTCTACGCCGGCTGGAAGGCGGGCCTCGCCGACATCGACTTCGCCAGGCTCGGGCAGGAGGGGCGCGTGGATTACGTGCTGCTCGACCACGAGCTCACGCACGAGCTGGCGCTGCTCGACCGGCGGGACAAGATGCGTGCTGAAGAGGCGCCACTGCTTCCGTTCGCCGACCGACTGCTCGCTCTCCAAGATGCCCGGCGCGACCTGCGACCCGTCGACCCGCGCGCTGCGGCACGCGGCATCGCCGACGTCACGAAGCAGGTGGACAGCCTGCGGACGGCGCTCGACGGCGCGGCGGCGACTTCCAAAGCCGGGGCTTCGAGCAAACGCGGGCCCGCGGTGTCGAAGATGGTCGCCAACCGTGCGGCGGACGACCTCGACCGCATCCGCGGTGTCGTCGCCAGCTGGTACAAGTTCTACGACGGCTACGACCCGACGTTCTCGTGGTGGCTCAAGGATCCGTACGCGAAGCTGAACGACGCGCTCACCGCGTACGCCAAGACGCTGCGCGAGAAGCTGGTCGGCATCAAGACGGCGGCGACGCCGGTCGCCGGCGCGGAGCGCGGCATGGCGGCCGCGAGCAACGAGCCCATCATCGGCGACCCGATCGGCATCGACGGGCTCAATGCCGAGCTCGCCTACGAGATGATCCCGTACACGCCCCAGGAGCTGATCGGCATCGCCGAGCGCGAGTACGCGTTCTCCTTGAGCGAGGCGAAGAAGGCCGCGAAGGAGATGGGCTTCGGCGACGACTGGAAGGCGGCGATGGAGAAGGTGAAGGACACGTACGTCGCTCCGGGAGATCAACCCGCGCTCATCGCGCGGCTGGCGCGTGATGCGGAGGCGTTCTTCGACCAGCACGACTGGGTGACGATCCCGCCGCTCGCGCGCGAGGACTGGCGGATGGAGATGCTCTCGCCCGAGCGCCAGCGCGTGTCGCCGTTCTTCCTCGGCGGCGAGCTGATCCTCGTGTCGTATCCGACGGCGGACATGCCGGAGGACGAGAAGCTGATGAGCCTGCGCGGCAACAATCCGCACTTCTCGCACGCCACGGTGTTCCACGAGCTGAATCCAGGCCACCACCTGCAGGGGTTCATGGAGGCGCGCTACAACACGCACCGGCAGCTGTTCCACACCCCGTTCTGGAGCGAGGGGCAGTCGCTCTACTGGGAGATGTTCCTCTGGGACCACGGCTTCCAGGTGTCGCCCGAGGACCGCTTGGGCGCGCTGTTCTGGCGCATGCACCGCAGCGCGCGGATCGTGTTCTCGCTCAACTTCCATCTCGGGAAGATGACCCCCGGGCAGGCGATCGACTATCTCGTCGACCACGTGGACTTCGAGCGCGCGAACGCCGAAGCGGAGGTGCGGCGGTCGTTCAACGGCAGCTACTCGCCGTTGTATCAATCCGCCTACATGCTCGGGGGTCTGCAGTTGCGCGCGCTGCACCGGGAGCTGGTCGAGGCGAAGAAGATGACCGAGCGCGAGTTCCACGACGCGGTGCTGCAGGGCGGACCGATGCCGATCGCGATGGTGCGCGCTCGGCTCGAGAACACGCCGCTCACCCGCCAGGGCGCGCCGCCGTGGCGATTCGCCGAGCAGCTCCCGCCCCCGGTCCCGGCGCCGGCGCGATGATCTTTGTCATGGACTGGGGCGGGGATGCGTCCATAGACTGAACTTCCTCGCGGGCCGACCCCGACCGGCTGCACGAGAACCGGGGGCCCACCATGCGCCGCATCCTCGCCCGCTGCAGCTTGCTCGCCGCCCTATTCCTGTTCGTGGCGCCGGTCAGGGCGGCGCAGGCTCCCCATGAACGCGGCGCCGCGCCCGTTCCCACGAGCGCGCTGCTCGCCCTCGCCCCGGACCGCGCGGCGATCGCCCTGGCCACGCAGCGGACGCCGACGGCGTCCAGCTACACCATCACGGCCACGGCGGCCGGGAGCGGGAGCATCAGCCCGAGCGGCGACCAGAGAGTGCTTCCGGGCACGGACCAGACGTTCACGATGACGCCACTGCCGTGCGCGCTCGTGGACAACGTCCGCGTGGACGGCATCGACCAGGGGCCGCTCGCCACCTACACGTTCCACGACGTGAACGCGAACCACACCATCGAAGCGAGCTTCGTGCCGGCGCCGCCCGACACCATCGTCGCCAGTGCGGGGAAGGGCGGGACGATCAGCCCGGCGGGCGCGGTCGTGTACGACTGCGGCGCCAGCGCCACCTACACGATCACCTCGGACGAATGCCACCTGATCGGCGACGTGCGCGTGGACGGGATGTCCCAGGGCGCGGTGCCCAGCTTCACGTTCAAGAACCTCGAGGCCTCCCACACGATCGCGGCGAGCTTCGTCCCGGCTACGACGTCCACGATCACCTCCACGGGCCTGGCGAACGGCACGATCACGCCGTCGGGCGTGGTCCAGGTGGGCTGTGGCTCGGATCAGACCTTCACCATTTCACCGAACCCCTGCTACCAGGTCGGCGACGTGCTCGTAGATGGGGTGCCGCAGGGCCCGGTCACGAGCTACACGTTCGCCGACGTCCGCACGCCGCACTCGATCACCGCGAGCTTCGTTTCCGCGGGCGAGCGGGACACGATCACGGCGAGCGCCGGCCCGGGCGGCACCATCGAGCCCGCCGGAGAGGTCGTCGTCGATTGCGGCGCGAGTCAAGCGTTCACCATCCGCCGCGACGCCTGCTACCGGATCGTCGACGTGGCGGTGGATGGGGTCTCGAAGGGCGCGGTGTCGAGTTTCGTCTTCACCGGCATCCTGACGTCCCACACGATCACCGCGAGCTTCGCCAGTGCCCCGCAGTACCCGATCACCGCGGCCGCCACGCCCGGCAGCACGATCGTCCCGTCGGGGACCATCCTGGTGGACTGCGGTGCGAGCCAGACCTTCACGGTCACGCCCGGTGTCCCCGGCGCCGTCACCGTGATCCTCGTGGACGGGGTCCGGCAGGACTCGACGACGAGCTACACGTTCACGAACGTGAACGACCCGCACTCGATCGTGGCGGGGATCACGACCGACTACAGCATCTTCGTTGCCTCCAAGCGGTGTGCCGGGTCGGATCAGTACAAGCCGGTGGTCGGGGGCGGGTTGTTCCGCCCCAATACCACCTACTGGTTCGACGTCCAGCCCATCGACTGCGAGGTGCCCGCCGCGGGCGCGCACCTCGAGAAGGTCGGCTCCGTACAAACGGATGCGTCCGGGAGAATCTCTACTTCGGATGCGCCCTGCTACAGCAGTGACGGGCAGACCGTGATCCTCGACGTCCTCGGCACCGGGGTCTACGTCGCCGGGTTCGATCCGATCGGCTGCTTCATCGTGGGCGGTACCGTTGCGGCCACCGGCATCCAGGACCTGGAAGGCGAGATCACGCCCGACGGCGCGTTGCTCACGTGGTGGCTGATGGACGTCTCCGCCTATCGCGGCTTCGTCGTCCACCGTGCCCCCGAGGGCGGGGACGAGGAAGTCGTCACGCCCACGCCGCTCACGCCGCCGTCGAGCCATCCGCCGGCGCAGATGCGCTGGCGCGACGGCTCCGCCGTGCCCGGGTCCCGGTACGCGTACCGGATCGAAGCCCTCAAGGGCGCGGGCTCGGATTGGTACGGCCCGGTGAAGCTGACGATCCCGGCGGCGCCGACGCAACTCGCGCTGCGGAGCGCCACGCCCAACCCGTTCAGCGGCACGACGCGACTGGCGCTGGACATGTGGTCCGACGCCGGAGAACTGCGTCTCGACGTGTTCGATGTCGCCGGGCGCCACGTGCGAGCGCTGCGTCGCGGCCCGATGTCACCCGGGCAGGGCGTCGTGGATTGGGACGGGCTCGACGACCACGGCGCGCCGGCCCGCGGCGGCCTCTACATGGTGCGGCTCCAGGGCGCAGGCGGCGCGAGCGTGATCCGGATCATGAAGCTGGATTGAAGATCCGGATCAATCCAGCCCGCCGCGGTCGTGGATCTGGATCAGCTTGTCGAGCGTCGCGGGCTGTGACAGCGCGGAGTTGATCCGCTTCGCCACCTTGCCGTCCACGCCGTGCTGCCGGGCGCGCACCAGGTCCCCGAGCGGCACGTTCTTGTAGCCGGCGTCCGCCATGCCCTGGATGTAGCGCCCGTCCACGCCCTGGTCGCGGGTGTGGATGAGCTGCTGTGGCGTGAGCTTGTCGTACCCCGCCGTGGCGAGCGCCTCCATGTAGCGCATGTCCACGCCGTGATCGCGCAGCTCCACCAGCTCGTCGAGCGTGAGCTTCGTGTAGCCGGCGTCGCGCATGCCCTCGATGTAGCGCAGGTCGACGCCGTGGTCGCGGGCGCGGACCAGGTCGTCGAGCGAAGCCTGGGTGAAGCCGGCCTCGCGGATGCCGCGCATGAAGCGCGCGTCCACGCCATGGTCGCGGGCCCGCAGCAGCTCGTCGAACGACAGCTTGTCGAAGCCCGCGTCCTTCAAGGCCTGGACAAAGCGCGGATCGACGCCGTGGTCGCGGGCGCGGACCAGCTCGTCGTAGGACGTGAAGCGGTAGCCGAACGTGCCCATGCCGTCCACGTACTCCATGTCCACACCATGGTTCGCGAGCGTCACCAGCACATCGAGGTCCGGCTTCGGGTACTTCTGCGACTTCAACTCGTCGAGGAACGCGTAGCTCAGGTCGCAGATCGCAAAGCGGATCTGCTGGTCGGTGTCGGGGCGGCCGATGCCGCGCTTGGCGAGCGCGTCGGCGTACGCGGGATCGAGCTTCAGGTCGTAGAGCCCGGCGCCGGCGTCGTTGCCGACGCGGCCGTCGCACACGAACGTGCCCGCGTCTCGCTTGATCTCGAAGTGGACGGTCGCCGGGCTGCCGTCCACCTGCGCCGGGGTCAGGCCCGGCACGCGCGAGAGCGGGAGGGAGCGCGAGCCCCAGTGGTCTTGGCCGCGCGTCCAGCGCAGCGACAGCCAGTACTCGGTCGTCGAGTCCTGCTTGCTCCAGCTGTCGATGGCCCAGGTGCCACTGGTCGAAGTGTCGTCCGCGGCGAGCGCGGACGATGCGGGGAGGAGCAGGGCGGCGCCGGCGAGCAGCGCGCCGACGGCGAGCGAAGCGATCGCCCGCCGCGCCGGAGCCGGCAGCGTTTGGGGATGACGGGTCTTCATGAGAGCCTCCAAGGGCTTCCCGCCGGGACCCTGGGCGCCGGCAACGCCCGGGCCGGGTCGGGAAGCATGCTCCATTGGACCGGCCACTGCCCGCCCCGGTTGGAAAAGCGAGGAACCATGCGACTCTGCACCCAGTTCGCCGTGGCGGCGCTCCTGCTCTCGTGCGTCGCGGCCCCGGCGCTCGCCAAGTACCGATTCGGTGCGCGCGCCGGCGCCAACCTGTCCGCGTTCGGAGGCGAGTTCGGTGACGTCGTTCGACCCGACGCCCTGATCGCGCCGAACGTCGCGTTCATCTACGAATACGAGTTCGTGCCGAGGTTCTCGTTCCGTCTCGAGGCGGGCTACTCGGGGAAGGGCGGAACGAGGAAGACCGACAGCACCGACCCGTTCGGGAAGGTGACCACGTACACCGACACCTGGCGCTTCGACTATCTCGAGGTGCCGATGCTGTTCCGCGGCCGGCTCCGTTCGGTGGCAGGGGTGGCGCCGTTCATCGACCTGGGCCTGTCCGCCGGCTGCACGTTGTCCGGGAAGATCGAGTCGTACCCCGTGCTCATCCGGGTGCTGGACGTCGGTCGATCCATGCATCCGGTCGACTACGGCTGGGTGGCCGGCGGCGGCGTGGAGTTCGCGGCGGGGTCCGGACGGTTCGGCATCGAGGCCCGCTTCACGCGCGGCTTCGGCGATCTCTTCGATCTCGAGGACAACCTGCCGGCGATCAACCAGGCCGTATCGCTGTCGCTGTCCTATACGCGCTGAGCCCGCGGCGCCGCCGGCCCGGCTTGCGTGCGGTGCTAGCCTCACTCGCAGTCCCCCGCCAGCCGCGGGGCGGGCGGGCGGACGGAAAGCGAGCGAACCCCATGCGACTCATTCCTCGCTGCATCGCCACCGCGCTCCTGCTCGCGCTGGTCTCGGTGCCCGCGTCGGCGGACCTCCCCGGCCGCTGCGGCCTGCGCGCCGGCGTCAACCTCTCCGCGTTCACGGGCAGCTTCGGCGACCTGGTCAACCCCGACCCCCGCGTCGCGGCCAACGTCGCGTTCGTCTACGAGTACGACTTCGTGCCGCAGCTGTCGCTGCACACGGGCGTCGGCTACGCGGGCAAGGGCGGCGTGTCCAAGTCCGAGGGCACGGACCCCGCCGGCAATCCCACCGGCACGTTCAAGGACACGTGGAGCTTCGAGTACCTCGAAGTGCCGCTGCTGATGCGAGGACGGCTGCTCGCGTTCGGCACCACGCACGTGTTCGGGGAGCTGGGCCCGATGCTCGACTTCAAGATCTCGGGCAAGTTCGGAACGGAGGCACCCGGCGTTCCCGACCTGAGCCTCAGCACCCGCATGAACACGTTCGATCTCGGTTTCGGTGCCGGCGCCGGGTTCGAGTTCGCGGCAGGTCCCGGCCGGATCGGCGTCGAGGCGCGTTACACGCGCGGTTTCGACGACCTGTTCGACACCAGCGGCACGTTCACCACGATCAACCAGGCGTGGACGTTCGCGCTCTCCTACACGCGCTAGGCCTCGGCGAGCCTCACTCGTCCTGCGCCGCGGGCTGCGTCGCGGGGCGGGCCTCGGCGCCCGCGCCGCGGCGCACGCCCAGCCGCTGGTAGACGAACGACAGCGCCAGCATCGCGCCGCCGGCCAGGAGCGCGGTGAGGAAGCGCCAGAACGGATCGGCGTGCGCCAGGTCCACGAGCACGAACTTGACGAGCGTGAGCCCGAGGAGCAGGAGCGCCATCCAGCGCAGGAACGCCGAGCGGCGCGCCCAGCCGAACGCGAACACAGCCACGGCCTGCGCGAGCCAGGCCACGCTCGCGAGGATGGCGCCGAGCGACAGCACGCGGTCGCGCAGCTCGGCGGGCGTGCCCGCCCAGGCCGCGGCATAGGCGCCGGGGGTGTCGAGCATGACGCGCGCCACGTGGTCGGCCTCGCGCGCGAGCCAGAACATCATCACGAACGCGGCCGCCAGGGCCCAGATCTCTGCTGACCGGCGTTCGACCTCCGCCAGGGTTTCACGGCGCCGCGCGAGCCACGATGACGAGAGCACCGCCAGGAGCACCGCGACCAACCCGGCGAGCGCGTCCCGATGGACGATGGGGAGGAGGTCGCGCCCCCACGCATCCACGCTGCGCAGGGTGAAGGCAAGGACGAGCGTGGCCACGAAGCCCAACCCGTGACCGAGCACCCGTGTGAGCGCGCTCCGGTCGTGCGTGCCGCCCCACACGAGCCACGTGGCCTGAGCCATGAGCGCGAGGCCGGCGAACGTGGCGACCATTTCCACATGGCGCAGGTCGCCTGGGGGCGCACGGAGGTCCCGGAGCGAACGCCACATGCCGGAGCCGCTCTCCATCGCCCACGCCAGGTGATCCGTTTCGCGCACGAGCCAGCAGGCGAGCAGCAGGTGCGCTCCCATGAGCCAGCCGTGGCCGAGCCAGCGCTCGCCGGGCGTGGAGGCGGCGCGTTCGAGCCGCCACGCGCCGAAGAGCAGTGCGGCGATGACCACGGCCTCGCGCACCGCCTGGGCGTGGATGAACGGCACGGGGTGCACGTTCGCGAATCCCTCCGCGAACAACCCGGGGAGCACGCGAGACACCGCCGCGAACGCCACCGCGGAGCCGCAGGCGCGGAGCCACGCTGAGCGCGGGGCGAGACCGAGCCACGCCAGCGCCGCGCCCTCCACGGCCCAGGCGAGACCGGTGTACTCGGGGCCGACCGCGCGCTCGATGCCGCCGGTGAGGAACAGCGTCGCCGCTGCCGTGAGCGCACGCCACAGATCGCGCTCCGGGCGTTGCAGGTCCACGGCGAGCGCGAGCGCCAGGTAGATCGCCGCGAGCGTGCCGAGCAGGATCGCCACGTGCTCGCTCCTCGCGATCGAGAACATCGGCCAGCTCGCCGCCAGCAGCGCGACCGGGGCGGTGGCGATCAGCGCCAGGTCGACGGGGCGGACGCGGCCGTCCACGCGCACGAGCCGTGGCAGCGACGCGATGCCGAGCGCCAGGAACAACCCGGTGAGCCCGATCTCGAGCGGCCAGGACCAGCGCTCGGTCGCGACCGCGCTGCTCCAGGTGACCGCGGTGAGCAGCACCGAGGCGAGCGCGAGGCGGCTCCAGCCCGAGCGCATGGCGAGCATGAACACGAGCACGTTGATGCTCGCGAGGTAGCCGAACAGGCTCCAGGGCGGAAGCGGCGCATCCGGAAGCGTGACGACGAAGCGCAGGAGGTGGGGGAGGAACGCGCCGATCAGGCCGAGCGCGGCGATGCCCTCGACGCGGTAGCGCAGGCCCAGCGCGCCCGTGAGCGCGGAGGCGACGAACAGGAGCGGGAGCGCTCCCGCACTGGGTAGAGCGTGGAGTGTGGTCCAGCCGAGGTAGAGCGAGAGCCACACGATGCCGGCGCCGACACCGAGCAGGGCGTCGCCGAGTCCCAGCACGGTCCGCCGCAGGCGGTCCCCACGCCAGGCGACGCCGATGCCGGTGAGCACGCCCGCGGCGACCAGCACCAGCGGGCCGAAGCGCCCGGTCGTGTAGCCCCAGAGCACGAGGAAGAAGAAGCCCACGAGCAGCAGCACCGAGCCGGCGTTCTGGAGTCCCACCGAGCCGATCCACTGCTCGGCATCCGCGGGTCGCGCGGCGGGCCCGGGAGCGTGCGCCGACGCCACGGCGACCGGGGCGTGCGCGACGGGGACGTCCGGCGCCGTGGCCGGCGGCCCGGGCGCGCTCCGTCCTCGCTCGAGCGCCTCGAGACGTCGCGAGAGCGACTGCACTTCGCGGCGAAGCCAGCTCAACCGCCCCGCCGCCCAGGCGAGCACCAGCATCAACAGGACGAACAGGGCCAAGGCGATCAGGAACGTCACGCGGTCCTCCCCGGGCCGCGCTGACGATGCCTCAACCGCGGCCGCCGGGGAAGCAGGGCCTCAGCGCCTCGCCGCGCGGCGATCGATCTCCCGGTGCACCTGGAGCAGCAGGTCGGCGACGCCGTGTCTCGTCATGCCGCGGCCGAACCAGGACGGCGCGTTCGAGCGCGGGATCGCGAGCAGCGAATAGTGGACCACGGTGGTGCTGGAATCTCGGCGCAGCGACCACGACCCTGCGTAGCGGAAGAAGTCTTCGCCGAGCGTGTCGATGAACTCGATCCTCCGCATCGGCTCCTCGGTCACGGCGAGCGTGACGCGCGCGGTGAAGCGGAACGGGAACACGCCCACCACCGCGCTCTGGCGCACGCGCACGCTGTCCCCGGTGCTCCGCAGCACCTCGCTCCGCTTGATGGAGTTCACGAACGACGGGATGTGCTCGTAGTCCGTGAGCACCGCCCACGCGGTATCGATCGGCGCGGCGGTGGTGAACTCGCCCTCGACCTCATAGGTGCCCGAGCGGCTCTCGACGGAGACGATGGGAGCGGCGGCGGCGGCACCGCCGGCCATCGCCAGCAGTGCCGCCGCCCGCATCATGGCCCCGCGCGCGCTCCGGACGCTCGCCCATGAGCGCCGGAGCGGCAACGCGGGACCGCCGGCCGGTACGTGTCCCAGCGTCCGGCCCGGCAGGTTCAGAACGAGACCACGCCCGAGACCAGCATGCCCTCGAACTTGCCACCGTGAAGGATGCTCGTGAGCGGGTAGTCCTTGTATTCCTGCCGCACGTATTCGGTCTTCATCATGATCGTCGAGGTCAGGAACCAGCCGCCGCCGATCTCGGTGCGGTCCACGGTGACGTCGTTCGTGAGCCCCGCAAGGCGGCCCTTCACCGTGTTGTAGCGCGCCGCGACGTAGAGGTCGTCCCAGGCGAACCGGTACAGGCCCTCGGCCGCGTACTGGTTCCACGTGCGGTCGCTGGTCTCGGCCGCCGTACGGCCCTTCGCCTGCTCGACGTTGCCGAAGAGCTCCAGGCCGCGCCACTTGAGGAACGGGTTGAACACCATCGCCTGCACCTTGCTCGAGAGCCCGGGCTGCACGTCACCCGTCCATGCCGAGCCGTCGGTGGTCGCGGTCGTGTTCACGAGCACGTCGAAGTAGGGCGAGCCGGCGCGGCTGCCCGAATAGAGCGTGTTGTTGATCGACTTCGTCGTGGTGTAGATCGAGCCGGTGAGCCGCAGCCGCAGATCCGGATTCAGCTGCGAATCGAAGCCCACCTTGCCGAGGTACGTGGGCGCGCGCTTGTCCGGGGTGCGCACGGTGCCGCGGATCTCGCCGCCCGTGGCGCCGAACATGCCCATCCACGGACCTTTCCGCAGGTACGCCTCACCACCCACCTCGGTGGTGAACGCGTTCATGATCAGGTTGCCGATCAACGGGTTGAACATGGTGTTGCCGGCGTCGCTCGAACGGAAGTGCGCGTCGCCGTAGTTGACCTCGAAGTGGCCGATCTTGAGCGTCGTGTACTTCATGATGTTGTCGAGCATCGCGTTTTCCCATGGCGACCCGTCGATGAGCAGGAACCCGTCCTTCACCCAGGTGTCGTTATGGTGACGCGTCGACAGGTAGGTGGTCATCTCGACGCGGATGTTCTTCGCCAGCTGGGCGTCCAGGTACATGTTCGCCTGGGCGTTGTCGAAGCCGGCTCCGATGCTGAGCAGCTGGTTCGTGTTCACGCCGCCCACGATCACGGGCTGGGCCGTGTTCGAGTGATGCAGCGCCTGGAACTCCTGCGTGAAGCTCGCGCCCCAGTTCATCTTGAAACCATCGTAGGGCACGTTGTCGAGCTTGGGCGTCTCGAACATGTTGAGGCCGCGCGAATCGTGCGGGCGGTAGTTCTGCATCACGATCGGGGCCAGCTTGGCGCGTTCCGATTCACCCGGCACGCGTTGCTGCGACTCCTGGGCCCGTGCGAGCGGCGCGAACAGTCCGGCCGCCACCACGGCGATCGTGAGAAGTCTGGCGACATGGCTCCTTCCAGTCATGACGCACTCCTTTCGATTGGGGGGTGAGATCCCGCTCACTTCCCGGAGGGGGTTCCAGGTGCCAGGAGCAGCTTGAAGTACACGGACACGGAATCGTGCACGCGCATCGTTCCCAGCATCATCGTGGGCGGTTTCACGTCGTATTCGCTCATGCGGAGTCCATGACTGCCGTTGAGCCACACGCCGGCCTCGCTCCGCACCAGGCGGCCGGCGACGGTGATGGGGCGTTCGCGGCCGGCTATGCGCAGCACGCCGTCCGCGGACACCGAAAGGGAGTCGCCCGAGGGTTCTCCGACCTTCGCCTGCGTCAGGTGGAACGTGATCTCGGGGTTCTGCTCGGCTTTGAGCGCCTTGAGCAGGTTCTTGTCCAGGGTCGAGCCCTTCTTCGAATGCATCGTGGCGAGCGGCACGCCCAGATCGAGACCCTTGAGGCCGCCGCCGCGCAGCCAGGCGTCGAGCGCGGCGACGTCGTTCGGGTCGGAAGACGAGGCATCGCGCAGGAGCTTGACCGTGGGCTGCGTGGTCCGGCTCTCCCACTCGTGCACGTTCGATCCGCCCTCGATCCAGAGCGTGCTGCCGGGCCCGAGCCGGACGGCGACGGGCGCCGACGCCGGGGCCTGGCTCGAGGCCGGGACGGCCGCGCATGCCAGCGCCAGCACGACGAGAAGCGCCAGGGACTTGGTGCTCGCCGCCTGCTCAGGCCTTCTCATACGGGTCCTCCTTCACCACCAGGACGCTGCAGTGAGCGTGCGTGACCACGTGGCTGGAGACGCTCCCGAGGAGCAGCTTGGCGAGCCCCGTGCGGCCGTGGGAGCCGAGCACGATCAGGTCGACCCGCTCGTCCTCGACCAGCCGCAGAAGGGCCTCGCGCGGGTCGCCGGTGGGAGTGCGCGTCTCCGTGACCATGCCCGCGGCGCGCAGCTTCTCCTCGACTTCGGTAACCAGCGTCTGCGCCTCCGCCACCTGCTCCGCGCCCACCTCCACCATGAGCGACACCCCGGCGTCGACGCCCGCCACGGGGGGCGAGAGCGGCGGCGTCATCACGCTGGCCACGATCACCCGGCTGCCCGCCGGCCACCGCATCCGGGTCACGAACCCGACCGCCCGCTCCGAGTGAGGCGACTGGTCCACACCGATCAGGATCCTCATGACATTCTGTCCTCCCATGCCCAACCAATTCATCGCACCGCCGAAAGGCGGTCGCTATGGGCCGCTGGGAGGCCGCGGAGGGATACCTTCGTACCAGTGCCGGAGGCTCGCCGACCGGGTCCGTCAGGAGTAATGTGAGAGGCCACGATTGGAGTGAGTGATGACGCGCAAGCCTGACACGAAGACGCCCCCGCGGGAAATCGCCCGCAAGAAGGCCGGCGACATCCGGATCCTGGTCGTTGATCCACACGCGATCGATCGGGGTGGCCTCGTATGGCTCCTGGAGCACGAGCAAGGGCTCGAGGTCGTGGGTGAGGCCGCGAGCGTGAACGAGGCGCTGCAGCAGTGCCGGGCGCTCTCGCCCGACGTGGTCGTCATCACCCTGAACCTGCCCGACCAGAACGACGAGGCCGTGGTCCCGCTGCTGCTACGGAAGCAGCCCGAGCTGAAGATCGTGGCGCTCTCCGACCGGGGCGCGACCAACTGCATCGTCCTGAACCCGCCGAGCCGTCGCCGCGCCACCGCGAAGCCGGTGACGCACTGCCCGGTGGGCACCGACTGCCTCGCCCTGGCGGCCGCGCAGGGCGCGCGCGCGACCGTGCGGCGTGACGCGGATCCCGAGGATCTGTTCCGCGCCATCCGCGCCGCGGCCGCGGGGCAGTCCTGGTTCGACTCCCAGACCACGGCGAACATCGCCGGAAACGGCTCGTCCGCGGAGGTGCGCGAGCTCTCCGAGCGCGAGCTGGACGTCGCGGCGCTGCTCGCCGAGGGCCTCTCCAACAAGGAGATCTCCACCGCGCTCGCGATCAGCGAGCCGACGGTGAAGAAGCACGTGGGGCACATCCTCGACAAGCTCGGTCTCCAGGACCGCCTGCAGGCGGGGCTCCACATCGCGCGCCATCCGCTGATCGTCGCGCGCCGGCCGAATCTCGGAGGTCCGCCGGCCTGAAGTCTCGGTCGCTCGAGGTCGCCGGCGGGACGTGAGGCTACCGATCGACGAGCACGAACGCGAGGCCGTCGTAACCCTTCCCGCCCACGGTCTGGAGCGTGGTGGCGGTCACGCGCGGCTCGGCGGCGATGCGCTCGTTCATGCGGCGCACCCCCTGCACCGACGCGTCCGCGCTCGTCGCATCGACCACGTCCCCCTCGCGCACCACGTTGTCGATCACGATCAAGGTCCCCGGCCGCGACAGCTTCAGTGACCAGCTGAAGTAATCGGGAAGGCTCGGCTTGTCGGCGTCCACGAACACCAGGTCGAACGGACCGGCGCGCTCCTCCACCATCCGCGGCAGGGTCTCGAGCGCGGCACCGAGACGGAGCTCGATCGCGCCCGAGCGCCCGGCGCGCTCGAAGCTCCGGCGCGCCACGTCGGCGTGCTTCGGGTCCACCTCGAGCGTGACGATGCGGCCGCCGGGCGCGAGCCCGCGCGCGAGCCATAGCGTGCTGTAGCCGCCGAGCGTGCCGATCTCGAGGATCTGGCGCGCACGCAGCGCGCGCGCGAGCAGCTCGAGCAGCCGCCCCTGCGGCGGCGACACCTGGATCGTGGGCAGGCCCGCCTTCTCGCTGTCGGCGAGCGCCGCGGCGAACGCCTCCTCATGCGGCACGAACGTGCCCGTGAGATAGGCGTCGACCCGGTCCCAGAGTGGCTCGCTCTTGCCCATGGATGGAGCATAGGCGAGCCCATGCCCGCACCGAAATGTCGGAGCTAGCTCGGGCTAGGGCTCCGGTTGCGGCGTGACCAGCTCCGGATGCGCGGCCACGAACGCCGGCATCTCGTCGTGCGCGAGCGCGTCCCAGAGCTGCGCGCAGCCGGAGGCTTCGGGGCGGACGATCGCGGGGCCGGAGGGGAGCCCGCTGAGGACGACGGGTGCGGTGAGGAGCGTGACGTCGCCGGCGCGGAGATGCTGCGTCGATTCCAGCAGCGTGCGCAGCACGTCCGGCGCCAGGGCGGCGTCGACGCGCATGGAGCCTCCGAGCGCGGTCGCGAGGTCGCGGAACGCCGGCGGGTCGCCCAGCGTGCCGCGCTGATCGAGCTGCGCGAACAGCGCGCGCAGGTAGCGGTGCTCGCGGCGGATGTGGTCGAGGTCGCCCGCCGGCGAGCGCTCCAGCTCGCTCACGTAGTCGACGGCCATCGCGCCGTTCACCTCCAGTGCCAGACTGCCGTGCCGCGCATCGCTGCCGGCAGGCGGATCGAGCTCGAGCGCCACGCCGCCGACGCCGTCCGTGAGCCGGCGAAGCCCGGTGCGGTCGATGACCGCCACGTGATCGACCGGGAGCCGGCTGAGCCGCTCGAACGTCGCCACCAGCAATGCCGGCCCGCCCAGCTCATAGGCAGCCTCGATACGGCGATCGCCGTGGCCCGGGAGCGTCACGCGCGCGTCGCGTGGGATCGAGACCAGCCAGGCCTGCTCGCGGGCGGCGTCCAGGTGGAGCAGCGCGACGGCGTCGCTCGGGGCGCCGGCGCGCGTGCCGTCCTCCGCGTCGAGGCCGGCGATCAGCAGGTTGACGCTGCCCGGGACCGTCGTCCGCAGGGCCGGCCCCGGGACCGCCCCGGACCGCCCGCCATGCAGCCGGGCGGCGCGCGAGGCCGCACCCGCGACCAGGAGCGCGGCGAGGAGCGCCGTGACCAGCGAGCCGACCGCGAACCAGGCGAGCGCCATGCGGCCGCGCGGCGGCACGCGAAACGCCGGCCGGGTCACGAACGCGGGCGTGGGGGGCTTGCGGATGGCCGCGGCGGGGAACGGGATGATGATCCCGCGCACGGGCTCGTTCGGTGGGGGCATGAGAACGTCAAGCATGGCAGCGGCGCGGTGCTCGCCCAAGCGTTCTTCTCGCCGGGTTCAACCCCGACGAACGCGGTTCGACGCCGCTGTGTGCCGCGGCCGCCGCATCGTGCAGACCGCATCGGCGCCGCGGACGGAGCGTGCGCGAGAGCCGGAAGGGCGGCGGCCGTCAGGCCACCGCCCTCTTCAACGACGAGGCGGAGCGCCGGTGCAGGCGCGCTCCCCAGTGCGCCTCACGCGTTCGCGTGCGGTCGCTCCGCCTTTCCCTCGCGCCGCGCCTTGGCCGCGATCGCGCGCAACTTCGTGCGCGCCTCGCGCAGCGCCGCTTCATGCTTTGCCGACAGCTCGCTCATGCGCCGCGACAGCTCGTGCTGCGCGCGCGTGTGCTCGTTCTGCTGGCTGTCGAGCTGCGATTGCAGCTCGCGGAGCTGGGCGCGCATCTCGCGCAGCTGATCGCGCTGGTGCTCGAGCTCCGCCGTCGAGAGGTCCGGATCGCCGGCGAGACGCGCCTCCACCATCGCCACCCGCGCGCCGATCGAGCCCATGCGGCCGCCGATACTGCCCATGGCGGCGCCGTGCCGGCCCATCTCGTAGCCGACCTTGCCCATCTCGTGGCTGATGGCCTGGATGCCCGCCGTGGCGCGGCGCGCCTCGTCGACGAGAGCGCGATCGGTGACGAAGAACTCGTCGCCGCCGTCTCGGAACCAGAACAGAGGCTGCCCACGCCGGGCGTTCGCACGCACGTGGCCGGCCTCGCCGCCATCGATGATCATGTCGTTGCCGGCGTCGAGCACCGCCCAGGCGAAGTCCTGGTCCGCGTCGGATCCGGTGCTGTAGCCGTAGGAGTAGCCGGCGGCGTCGTCGCACAGGGCGGAGCAGGAGTCGTCCTGCGTGTCGGGCGTGGTGACGGCGGCGGCCGCGCGCACCGGACGGGAGGCGAGGCGACTCGCCGCGGCCATGGCCACGCCCCGGCTCGGCGACCAGGCGAAGAACACCGCAACGGCCAGTGCCCAGAACGCGAACGTGAACACGCCCAGTCCGACGGCGAGGCGACCGAGCGGTGAGGACCAGAACAGCGAGTGCATCGTGACCTCCTGAAGCGAAGCGGTCCGGCCATGCGGGATACGGAAGTTCAGACGGAGGCCCCGGGGCCGGGGTTGGAACCGTCCGGGGTCGGGGCCCGGCCGCTCGCACGCCCGGGGCCGTTTCCCCCGCGCTCGTCGCCCTGTAGGCTGTGGCCATGTCCCTACGCCTCTCCGCCACGCTCAACGGCGAGAACCGCCAGTGGCTGCTCGAGCGCTCGCCCGTGAGCCTTGGACGTGCCTCCGGCAACGCCATCCAGGTCCTGGACGGCACCGTGTCCAAGGAGCACGCCGAACTGTCGCTCACCGGCGATCGCTGGACGATCCGCGACCTCGGGAGCCGCAACGGCACGCGCGTGAACGGGCGCGACGCCATCTCCGCGCTGCCGATCGCCGCCGGCGACCGCGTCGAGGTGGGCCACGTGCTGCTCACGGTCTCCGAGGGCCTGCGCGACGACACCACGCGCTTCACCACGTCCGAACACGTGGGCTCGGCGCTCAAGCTCAAGGTGAGCGACGTCCTGCAGAAGCCCACCGGCCCCGCGTCCGACACCGGGCGCGTGCTGCACGTGCTCGCCGAAGCCGGCCAGTTGCTCGTCGTGCCGCGCTCGCTCGACGAGACCTGCCAGGCGATCCTCGGCCTGGTCGAGTCGGCGGTGCCCACGAGCCGGCTCGTGATCCTGCTCCGCGACGGCGCGGGCGCCGCCGGCGGGGCCACCGGCGGGGCCGCCGAGCTGCGCCAGATCGCGGCGCGTTACCGCGGCGGCCGCGCCGACGATCCGCTGGCACTGTCGCAGACCATCCTGAAGAGCGTGCTGGCCGAGAACGCGTCGGTGATCACCAGCGACGCGGCGAACGATCCGCGCTTCCTCGCGCAGCACAGCATCATCGCGCACGCGATCCACTCCGCGATGGCCGTGCCGCTGTTCGACAACGAGAAGGTGCTCGGCATCCTCTATGCCGACAGCTCGGACCCGCTGGTCAACTACGGGCAGCGCGAGCTCGAGCTGCTGACGCTGCTCGGCAACATGGCGGCGGTGAAGCTCACGAACGTGCGGCTCTACGAAGCCGAGCAGGTGCGCCAGCGGCTCGCGCAGGAGCTGGCCACGGCGACGCGCATCCAGCAGAGCCTGCTCACCGAGCCGCCCCCGCTGCCTGGCTGGCTCTGCCACGCACGCATCGAGTCTTGCTACGAGGTCGGCGGGGATCTCTACGACGTGCACGTTCGCGAGGACGGGACCATCGCCCTGCTCGTGGGCGACGTCTCGGGCAAGGGGATGGGCGCCGCGCTGCTCATGTCGGGGACCCTGACCTCGGCGCGCGTGCTCTACGACGCGTGCCCCGGGCCGCTCGCATTCGTCCAGCGGCTGAACACGAGCGTGTTCCGGAGCAGCGATGCGCGCAGCTTCCTGACGCTGTTCGTGGGCTGGCTGGATCCCGCGAGCGGCGTGCTCCGCTACGTGAACGCCGGCCACCCCGAGCCGCACCTGGTGAAGAACGGCACGCTGCGCACGCTCGAGGCGACGGGCATCCCGGTGGGGATGATGGCGAGCTTCCCGTGGACCGAAGGGGAGGTCGTGGTCGGGGACGGCGAGACGCTCGCGGTGTTCAGCGACGGCATCCCCGAAGCGCAGCACGGCGACGAGTTCTTCGACTTCGAGCGCCTGGCGCTGGCCCTGAAGGAGACGGCGGTCGAGCGCGACCTGGCGACGATGGCGGACGGGATCATCCGCCGCATCGACGCCTTCGCCGCCGGCGCGCACCGCGCCGACGACGTGACGCTGCTGCTCCTGAGGCGCGGTTGAGCCGGAGGCTCGCGCGGCTCGCGGGGACGCTGCTGGTGCTGGCGCTCGCGGCGCCGCGCGCGCTGCTCGCCGACACGAGCTCCGACCTCGCCGGCGCCCGCGGCGTGTTCGAGCGCAACCTGAACGCGATCCGCGGCCACGACGCAGACGCCTACCTCGCCTGTTACCTGCGCTCTTCGCTGCTCGCGCGCACCGGCCCCACGGGCTTCCTGCTCGGCTACGACTCGCTCGCGGCCGGCAGGGACAGGAACTGGCCGGACGCATTCGAGGCGCTCGACCTGAGGCTGGCGCCCATCCGCGACGGGCTCGTCTACGGCACCTACCGCTACCGGGTGCGCTACGGCGCCACCGAGCAGGTCGGGCTCTCCGAGCGACTGTTCGTGAGCACCGCCGCGGGCTGGAAGATCGCGGTGTCGACCGCGTTCCCGGCCACGCCGGGCGTGCCGGCGCCGCCGCGCGCGATCGTGGGCGGCACGATCTGGGACGGCACCGGCCGCGCGCCCATCCGCGACGGCGTCGTGCTCGTGCGCGACGGGAAGATCGACGCCGTGGGGAGCAGGCGGCAGGTGCGCGTGCCGGCGGGCGTCGACACCATCGACGCGCGCGGCAAGTGGGTGCTGCCGGGGCTGATCGACACCCACGTCCATTTCTCGCAGACCGGCTGGGTGGACGGCCGGCCCGACGCGCTCGACCTCCGCTCCACGTATCCGTACGAGCAGGTGGAGAAGCGCCTGCGCGAACATCCGGAGGTGTTCCAGCGCGCCTGGCTCGCGTGCGGCGTGACCTCCGTGTTCGACGTTGGCGGCTACGCCTGGACCGTCGCCATGGCGCACGCCGCCGAGGCGAACACCGACGCGCCGCACATCGCGGCGGCGGGGCCGCTGCTCTCGACGTACGACTTCTGGCTGAACCTGCCCGCCGAGCGCCAGTTCATGTACCTGAACGACAGTACGAGCGCCATGGAGGGCGTGCGCTACTTGAAGTCCATCGGCGCCGACGCGGTGAAGGTGTGGTTCATCGTGCGCCCGGGGAGCGACCTCGAGGCGATGGCGCGCAACGTGAACGTGGCCGGCGCGGAGGCGAAGCGCGAGGGCCTGCCGCTGATCGTGCACGCCACCGGGCTCGCCGAGGCCAAGGCGGCGCTACGCGCCGGCGCCCGGCTGCTCGTTCACAGCGTCATGGACGTGCCGGTGGACGGCGAGTTCCTACGGCTGGCGAAGGAGGCGCACACCTTCTATTGCCCCACGCTCACCGTGAGCGACGGCTACGGCAAGATCCCGCTCGCGGCGCGGACCGGCGCGGCGCCGGCGATCGACGACCCGCTGGGGGCGGTGGACTCGCTCACGCGCGCCCGGATCGCGAGCACGCCCGAGGAGGCGCGCCGCCTCCTGGGTCCCTCGCCGTCGCTGCGGGACACGGCGCTCGCACTCCGCCACAAGGTGATGGACGCGAACCTGCTCGCGGTGAAGCGCGTGGGCATCCCCATCGCCACCGGCACCGACGCCGGCAACCCGCTCACGCTGCATGGCCCCGCGATCTTCGCGGAGATGGAGGCGATGCGGCACGCAGGGCTCTCCGCCACCGACGTGCTGCTGGCGACCACCCGGGACGCGGCGCGTGCGATGGGACGGGGCGAGGACCTCGGCACGCTGGAGAAGGGCCGCATCGCCGACCTGATCGTCGTGCCCGGTGACCCCACGCGCGACCTCACCGTGCTCCGGCGGACGCAGATCGTGATGCGCTCGGGCGTGGCGCGCACCACCGACGAGCTGCGGGCCGCGGTGGCGAAGACGCGCTGGTAGGGCTCTAGAACCGCACCCCGATCAGCCGCGCGCGCGCGCCGCCGCCCACGGGCTCGATGGCGCCGAGCGCGGTGGGCCCCGGCGTGAGCCTGGCGCCCTGCAACTCCAGCAGCGAGGTCGGCTGCGGCCGGTGCGAGACGAAGTAGATGCCCGAGGCGAGGCCCGCGCCGGTGCCGAGCACGATCCCCCAGCGGATCGGCTCGCCGCTGGCATCCTTCGCCGCCAACTCGATCGCCCCGCCGACCAGGAGTCCGGCGAGCGCACCCCACATCATCGAGCGCGTGATCTCCGCCATCGGGTTCTCGGCGCTGTTGCGGGAGATCTCGACACTGCCAGCGGCCAGCACCTCGGGCGCCACGGGCCCCGGCGGCGTCTCGGTGGCGAACGCGGGGACCGCGTTCGCGACCATGCACGCGAGGAGCAGCAGCGCGATCGCTCGGCGGAACATGACGAACCTCCACGGCACCGCCGTGAACGGGAACATGGGGGGGATGGGCGCGCGACAATTGGACGGGGCCCCCGCCCTCGGGCAGAATCCCTCGCCGCATTCGCCGTGGGGAGACTATCGGCAGCCCCCGCCCGCGCCTCCAGCGCATTTCCGAAACTCCAGGAGTCCGACTTGCTTTCAGCCACCCAGCTCAAGGTCGGCATGCTCGTGCTCTACAACGGCAAGCCGCACCGCGTCGCCACGGTGATGCACCGCACACCCGGGAACCTGCGCGGGTTCGTGCAGGCCAAGCTCGTGAACATCGAGAGCGGGTCCAACCAGGAAGTGCGCTTCAGCACCGACGACAAGCTCGAGCGCGCCATCCTCGAGGAGCACAAGCTCCAGTTCAGCTACAAGGCGGGCGACGCGTACCACTTCATGAACACCGAGAGCTACGAGATGATCGAGCTGTCGACGGAGGTGCTGGGCGAGAACGCCGGCTACTTGACCGAGGGCATGACGATCACGGCCGAGTACTTCGAGGGCCGCGTCGTGGGCATCGACCCGCCGATGTTCGTGGAGCTGGCGGTCAAGGAGACCACGCCCAACATCAAGGGCGCCGCGGTGCAGAACACGTCGAAGCCGGCGATCCTCGAGACCGGCCTCGAGATCAAGGTGCCGCCGTACATCGAGGAAGGCGACCGCGTGAAAGTGGACACCCGCACCGGCGAGTTCGTCGAGCGGCTGTAGACTCGCGTCGGATCCCGGCCGCAGACCGGCGTGTCGCCGGCGGATGGCCGCGAGAACAGGCCGATGCGAGGTCTCCCATGAGTGCCACGCTCCTCTTGGCGGCATGGTTGCTGGCCGCCCCGACGCACGCCCACGCCGCCACGCTCGACACCGCGAAGATCGAGCGGCTCACCGGCGCGAAGGGGCGGATGAACACCGCCGAAGGCGTGTTCAAGGTCTCGGTGCCGCGTAACGATCTCACCGTGGCCGTCGGGGGCGTGAAGCTCACCCCGCCCTCGGGGCTGACCTCGTGGGCGGCATTCACGGCGGCCGGTGCCGGCGTCATGGTGATGGGCGACGTGGTGCTCACCGAGGACCAGGTCGATCCCGTGATGGGCGTGGCGCTGGAGAACGGTCTCGAGGTCACCGCGCTCCACAACCACTTCCTCGGCGAGACGCCGCGCGTGATGTTCATGCACATCGGCGGCACGGGGCCGATCGACACGCTGGCCGGCGCGGTGGGCAAGGTGTTCGCCGGCCTGAACTCGCCGGGCGCCCCGATCCCCACCGCGGACGTGGACCCGGCGCGCACACAACTCGACGGGGATGCGATCGCCACCGTGCTCGGGCACCGCGGCGAGCTGGCGGGCGGCGTCTACAAGGTGACGATCGGGCGCACGACGGGCATGCACGGCCACGCGATCGGCTCCACGATGGGCGTCAACACCTGGGCGGCGTTCTCCGGCACCAGCGGGCAGGCCGTCGTCGACGGCGACTTCGCCATGCTCGAGACGGAGCTGCAGCCGGTCATCAAGGCCCTCCACCGCGGCGGCATCCACGTCGTCGCCATCCACCAGCACATGTCGGGCGAGTCGCCGCGCATCGTGTTCCTGCACTACTGGGGCGTGGGGCCCGCCGAGGCGCTCGCGCGCGGCCTGCGCGCGGCGCTGGACCAGACGAAGCCTTGACCGGGAGGGTCGCGCATCGGCCGATACCGCGGTCGGGGCACGGTTCGAGGCGGCGGGACCCACCCGCTTGACCCCGCACTGCGCCCCATCGCAGGCTGACACTCCCATGCGACTCGTGCGCACGCTGTTCCGGTCCGGCCGCTCGCTCGCGGCGCTGCTGCTGCTCGCGGCGTTCACCGCCGGAGGCGTGGCCGATGCCCGGCACCACCTCTCGGAGCAGGGCTGCGCCGCGGATCGCGGCGGACGCGCGGACCATTGCGTGTGCGCCGGCCTGCACGCGGCGCCGTTCGCGAGCGATGCGATCGCGCAGGTGACGCCGGTCGAGTGCGAGCGCGAGTTCACGCCCGCCGCCGAGGCGCTCGAGCCGATCGTCCGCGCCGCGCACGCCGCGGCGCCGCGCGCCCCTCCCCGGGGCTGACGAGCCGGGAGCCCTCGCGGCTCCCATTCGCCCGTCGCGCGCCCGTTCGGCGCGCCCTCCGTAGTCGCATCCGGGAGGAGTCCCATGCGCAGAGTCCTGATCTGCGCGCTGCTCGTGCTGGCGCTCGCGCCCGCACGCCGCGCGCACGCCGGGGTCACGAACCCCGACATCTCGGTGATCGGCCAGCCGTTCATCGGCTGGAGCGACAACGCGAACGACCCCACGGCCAAGCGCCCCGTCTTCGACGTGGGCGAGACCGAACTTGTGTTCGACGCGGCATTGAACCCCTACGCCAGGGGGTTCTTCGACGTGACGCTGCAGGACGGGCAGATCGACCTCGAGGAGGGCTACTTCTCATTACTGAGAGGCTTGCCGGGCGACATCCAGATCAAAGGCGGCAAGTACCGGGTCGGGTTCGGGAAGCTGAACCCTGCGCACCCGCACACGTATCCGTTCGCCAACCGCTTCGGTGTTCTGGCGGCCTACCTGCCCGGCACGGAGTCGTACAACGAGACGGGCCTCGACGTGTCGTATCGCCTGCCGCTGCCGGGCTCGACGTCGGTGACGGCGTATGGCGACGTGCTCCAGGGCGACAGCTTCCGCATCGCGCGCGAGCCAAGCTCCGACCCGAACGACCCGCTGCACACGCCCGCGGGCGACCGCGCCGACGAGCCCCGCGCGGCGTGGGTCGGACGGCTCGCGTCGTTCACCGGCATCGGCGACCGCTCGGGGATCGAGCTCGGCTTCTCCGCCACGCAGGGCACGAACAACGTCGCGGCGGCAGCACGCACGCTCGTGCTCGGTGGTGACGTCAAAGCCAAGCTGTGGACGTCGCCGAACGCCTACCTGCTGCTGCAGGGCGAGTTCCTCCGCCTGGACCGCGACGACGCGGGCTGGGATCCGACGGCCGCGGCGTACACGAACACCAAGAACACCAACTCCGGCGGCTACGCGTTCGCCGACTTCAACTGGAAGCAACGTTACAACGTCGGCGGATCGTTCGAGCGCTACCAGAACCCC
>Ga0070688_100000204_pt1 | contig 31571 bp, 35 predicted proteins | sample KBSS13HmetaG_FD_64679 | JGI IMG/M metagenome (GOLD analysis project Ga0070688, IMG submission 64679) | Switchgrass rhizosphere microbial communities from Kellogg Biological Station, Michigan, USA - KBS S1-3H metaG | ecosystem: Host-associated > Plants > Roots > Rhizosphere ...
GCGTGCATAGCCGAACCATCATAGTCGAGACCGGCCAGCTCTGGCACAGTATTGTTCTTGACGAACACATCTTTGTCGGCCACATGGGCGAAGGTGCCGGCATTGTACTGCTCGATGAACGAGCCCGTGCTCGCACCGCCAGATGCATAGGTGTGCCACAGCACCCAATAGTCTGTGCCGTCCGTCGAGATACCCCGAAGGCCCCAGGTGAACGACCCTGACCCGCGCTGGTGCCCGCCAGTCGTAGAGTTAGAGGTTTGTTGTACGCCTGACGTGTTGAATGTCTTGATCTGCGCCGTGGCAGTAGTGCCCGTGCCAGACCAGATTGCCAAAAGGAGGTTCGTGCCGTCAGAACCGAACGCCACGTCGGCGTGCGTTGAAACAGCCTCGCCGGCAGTCAACAGTGCTACCGATGTCTGAAATGTAAGAGTGGAGAGATCGTACTTCGCCATTCGAACGTGTTTGACATCGACGTTGTTAGACAGATAACATACCCACACATCTGTACCCAGGATTGCCACACCAAGAGCGTATCCAAGGTCTGTGATATCCGTAAGTGAGTGTGTACGAAGTACAGTTGCAACACCAGATGAATTCTGGGCCTCTACTAGAGTGTCGTGACCGCTCCCACTACCCACAGCATTATTGATAGTATAGAATTTACCCGTGGCGTCATTCCACGCTGTGCCGGCCGTGAACTTTGTGAGGGCCGAGTCATACGCAAGGTTTTCGTAGTCGTAAACAAGCGTGGGAGCCGCGCTCGGATCGCCCTGCTTGTCTACCAGCGTGAGAACAGCGCCCTTATCAAGAGTGTTGTTCGCACCCTGAAACACAGCGTTGTCAGTAACGACAAGCCCGCCCGTGTGGACGTTACCTGCAAATGTCGGGTCAGAACCGTCGGTCGGGAAATTGACTACAGTGCCGTTACCGTTAATCAGGCGGAAGCTCGTACCGTCAAGCTCGATACGATTTCCGGCCGGATCACCAGCAATGAAGAGGTTTGCGATGTTGAGGACGGAGATCAAGTGTTCGGCCGTGATCGACCCCACCACGAGATCGCCGCCGCCCAACTGACGCAAGAAGTCTGATCCCTGTGTGCTGGCAGCGGCAGAACCGTCAATATCTCGGGCTACGATCTTGACGTAATACGGGATTGACCCCACACCGCTCGAGTCAGGCGTTCCGTAGTCCAGGGGCGTGCCGTCTGGCATCTTACGGATGAACATGACTGTGCCTTGGACTGAACCGTACAATGTACCGCTCGAGGGGGTGAACCCCGTAGTAGTGGAAATATGGACATCGTAAGTTACCTGATCGGCATTCGTAACACCTGTCCACACAACAGCAAGATATCCCGGGCCCCCGGTCACAGTCGGAGTAGGAGAAGATGACGGAGGAAGACCGTCCGAAGGATTAGGGGGAAGCGTGGTAGGATCTACGAACGTGGCGTCAACAATCGGGTCTTGACCCACTAGCTCCATAATGACCAACTCATCACCGATGAAATCAGCCTGTACCGCTTCACCCTCGTCGTTATCCCAATCGCGAATACCTACCGGAATCTTGTCCCAGAGCGCGTGCGGGATACGAGCCGCCATGCCTTCCTCGTCCTCGGGACTATCGCCCGTAATAAGATAGGCTACACGCTCCTGAGTCAGAGGATAGACATACACAGGATCATCAGCAGAGTGCGTACTAGCCAACGTACCGATCAATGTAATGATACCTGTGTCCTCATTCACATCCGAATACGGCATGATTTCAGATCCGAGAATCAAGGTTCCAGACTCGTCAAAGGCGGTGCCGTCTGACACGTCAATAGTGCCGGCACCGATAGAAGTATCCGCAGTGAGGGCCGAACCTACATTAGCCTCCTGAACGGAAGTAATACGTGCATCCATTAGCGGTGGTGCCTCCGACGACGCGGTCTGACAGACTTCGAGGCGCCGACACTCATAGAAGAGTCAGACGTGAGCGGAATCGTGAATGTCTGTAGTGGGAAACTCATTGAATATCCGGGTCCGTTAAGAGTCACATGATCCCACTCTTCAAGGTGCGGAATCGGTAGGCACTCAAACGATGCCTCGACTCCCTCGTTCGAGTGCGAAGCGAGAATAGCCTCTGCCTGATCTCGGCAGGCAGCGTCAGACTTGAGACTATCAGACTCAAAGAATTCGACCATGTAACGATGTTGGCCGTTGCGTCTAAGTCCATACGGCGAAAGTGGGTGAACGTCAGGAAGTGTAGCATGGCCGCGAAAATGCTTCTTAGACTTTTTAGGCGTTCCGCCTTTTACCTCGACGTGGTTTCGTACATTCAGAATATCGAAGTGAAAGCCGGGCTGTGACACTAGCTGGTCAGTGGAGAATGTCCATACACTATTCACATTACGCCGTCGGTGCGTCAGGCGACCGACTCCGTTGAAAAAGAGCATCGCGTGCCCGTTAATCTTAGAGACAAGCGCCGGCTTGTTTCCGCCGGCCGAATCCAGACCGCCACCGGCTACGACTGCCCACGGAGCTTCCCCCGGCGTAACCGCCCTGTGCTTGTGAAGCCGGCCCGTGACTGTCTCGAGGTTGTACTTAGTCTCTCCGATACGGTCCATGACATTCCTGACCGCGTTTGCGACCAACATGCCGCGGTGGAGCGTGTACCCGTTACGTACAAGGTGCGGGTCGAGCCCGAGAGTCTCTTTGCCCTGCGCCTCAATGGTAACCTCTGCCCCCTGCCGCTGGAAATCCGTCAGAGGCCCCCAGAAGACCGGTACATCGATCCAGGAGTCCGTGCTGGGGATATATACCCCGTAGTCGATGGAGATGAAGTTGTCGGCGTACAGGGCGCCCTGTGCTGGCGAGGCGTAGTCAAACTGGAGCTTATGGTTTGGGTCAAGGCACGTCAGACTAAGAGACCGCGTGACGGCCGCAGCGGCGTCCACCTGGACGGCCCCCTCGAGCACCTGCGGAGCTGTAAGATCCGCGACCTTTTTCTCGTCATGATCTCGAATCGTGATCGTGATACGGCGCGGCCCGGAAGTCACCAGAGCAGCCTCAAACTTTGTTTTGTTCGACGCAGAGAGGTTCAGGTTATACATCTAGATTCCCGTGAGCGGCCACGGCGCTGCGGTCTGGAAGAACCCGAAGCTAACATCAAACACAACATCTCCCGGCTCAGGTCGAGGAGCCGCTGTCGCTGACTCGAGCCGTACCGGGATCGAGAGATCACCGACAACAAGCCGGAGATCCTGATTCAAGGAAAGATCCTTGAGAGCCAGGAATGTGTCTCGCTCAGCCTTACTGAGAACGTTGCCTGAGATCGTACCTCGATACCCCTGAATTGTATCGGTCAGTCGTACCGGTGATCGAGACCCGATAACGTCATACGTTGTACCTGACTCACCGATAGACATATCAGCGCCGTCTACTCCAAAGATCGGAACCATCTGTCCGAGCGTTGAAGTTAGAGTATCGTCTGCAAGCCAGACCCCCGTGAAACTGGTCGTGACTGTCGTGGTAGGGTTACCGGTGGAGTGCTTGAATACGCCGCCCGAAAGTACGACAGCCTCAACCTCCACAGTCGTTGCTGTGCGAGGAGATACCCCCCAAAGGTAGAATCGATATGTTGTTCCTGAAACAAACGTCGTGGAAGCCACGATTCGAGAGTTATACTCCACACCGTTTAATTTAACAGACCAATAATCAGGTTGCGCTGACCGAGTAACTGTAACCTGAACAACCGGCGTATTCCGGGTGCCGTCGTTGTAGGTAATGGTATTGAGAGTTTCAACCGCGGCAACCGTGCCGGCACGCACATAAGTAAACGTTTGCTCTGCCGTCTGGTGCTCGTTGTTCGCCCTGTTTAGTGTATCCCAAACTTCAACCCGCGCCCGGTAAGTTTTACCGGTCTGAATGATGTTCGCCGGCACAGTCACAGAAGTCGTCGCGCCAACACCCGAAGTAGACCACAGACCAATTAGCTTGCCGCTGGTCGCCACCTGCATGAGAGTGACACGATAGGATTCCTGAGTCTGACCGGAAAGAGACCACGTAATCGGAGGCGTGAGATCCCCCGTCGTTGCTCCCGGGCTTGAGATCGAGAGAGCGCCCAAAGAGGTTCGGGTCATACTCACAGGATCGGACCATCCCGAAACAGTGTCAACATCATCCCAAATTCGTACGCGCCAAAACCGGGTGCCGTTTAGTGGAATACCCGTATATCCTGTAGGCAGCGACCAAGGCGACACGTTAGACCCAATCTCAAACTGAGCCGTATCGTTAAACCATGTCACAGCAGATGTACCGCTGGTACGAACCGCTAACTCAACGAAGGCTGTCGTAGCCGGCGCTGTCGCGGTGAAACTGTAAGTAGTCCATGAAGTAGTGAGGACAATCGCAGAACTTGCAGAAGTAGAGATTGCCGCACCCGCGGCCGTCCGCCAGAACATCACGAGTTGGACGGATTCTCCGCCGGCATTGCCCTTCATCGCCATAGAGAAGGTGTATGTGTTACCGGCTGTCGCGATGGCGTCATTAGTGGTTGATCCTGCCGCACTACCAAACCCTACACCTTCATTCGCCACAGAGCCAGGAGTTGTTACCTTGAGAGACGCGGCGCCGTGGTTGAAAGTAGTAGTGTCTTTCGTTTTGGTGCTACCCGCGATAAACACAATACCGGTGGTCGCATCCGTCTCAAAATCCGCTTGGTTCGCAAGTGCCATCAGGTTCAAGTTATTGGCGTAGAGATCCCAAATAGCCGCAGATGTGTTCGGCTGTTTGCCACTATCATATTCAGGCGTAGTGAAATCAGTGCTCGTGGAGATCTGGACTTCGCTCGAAGTCAGAGACCCCCCACCCGGGAAACTCATCGTCCAGGACAACTGCGGTAGGGCAGACGAAACAATATCGCCCGCCGACGGGGAGAGGTTGCCCGGGGGGTCGGGGGCGAGTGTCCAGTTAACCTCGAATTCTGGGCGCAGTGTAGACACACCGTTGTCGCTCGAGTAGAAAGCTCGATCCTGATGCTGAGACAATTCAACCCGGAAACCAAAAAACGGCAGCGCAGAAGCGATATCAACCATCATGTTCGTGATATCGAATTCCACTACCTGACCGTCAGTTCCGCCCGTAACTGTGGCGGCAGCAGAGTTAGTTGCAGTGACCGTTGGTTTATTGTTCCAGGTCAATTTACCCTCAGCCCAAGTAGACGTAATCCTCTTGAGCGTGAGGTTGTTTGTGCCCGACCAGGAGCCGTTCAGATACAACCGCAGTTTTGCGGACAGGATACGCGCTCCGATAGGGCACGGTCGGGAATGATAGAGGTACGCAAATCGCTGGTCGCCAGAGCCGCCGCCGTTAACCCAAATGCGCGGTGTGTCACCGAAGTTCGCGGCAGGGACGTTTTCCTTTACGAAGGAGTCAACACCGATAGGAGCAATCATCGATTCATTCGCCTCTTTTGACGATTCAAGTTAGAGTTACGACCAACTGAGCCGTCGGCAATACTCTCCATATATCCAGTACCCTCTTCCCAATTCTCGATGACGATGCGGTGCTTTACGCCGCCCCCCGCGAGCCTGTGATTCGGCACAATGTTTCCGCTGTTCTGAGGTACGAACAGCTCAGGGCCCCGCTCACCGACAAGATAGGGAACGCCGGCAGACACAGGCCCGCCCGCCGCTCGTCCGCCGCCGATGCCTGCGCCCGACTGACTCTGATGAACGCGAATGTAAATATCGCGGTCGTGCAAAGCATCGATCTGACCCTTTAGAGCTGCAACCTCTGCGGCCAGAATATCAGGATTCTTCTCGAAGTACAGTTTGATCTGCTTGGCAGTGGGAACGTGGCCGAGTCTAATTGTGAGATCCTGCGCGGCCTGATTAAGTTCGGCCGTCTGTAGAGCGGCGCCCTTTAGTCGGCCCTTACCCTCAACCAATTTAGCGTTCTGCTTTCCCATCTCCGCTACGAACCGGCGGGCCTTTTCTGCGACAAGAATCTCGGCCTTGGACATGCCCTTGTATGCGCCCGTCGCCTGATCTGCCGCCAACTTAGATCCGCGGACTCCTGCCGCCGCCCGCGAGGCGGACGTACCGGCATGCTGCTCTGCCTTAATGATGTCCTTGAGAGCCTTCTGGCGCTTCTCTTGCGCGTCTGCGAGGTCTTTCTCAGCAATGCTCTGCCGCCCCTTCGCTCGAGCCACATCAATACTATCCTGCTCGATCTGTAGGGCTAGCGCGTGATTTGCGTGTCCGTGCTTTTCCGTAAACGCGGCCTGCGCCTTCTCGTCCTTAGCCAACTGATCTGCGGCCCGCTTACGGTCGAGCGTGGCCTGCCGGAGATCAAGGTGTCCGGTCTTGAGCGCATCCAGTGCGCCGGCCAGTTCGTTAGTCGCGTCCGCCGCTTCATGTTCTGCGTCAGAGAAGTTGCCCCAAGCGTCAGTAGTGACGGCCAGGAACCCAATGATCCCGATACCGACAATAGCCGTCAGACCAACCGCCACAAGACCGAGAGCTGAAATCATCGGCAAGGCCGCTGCGTCCATCTCTAGGAAACTCGAGGTTACAAGTTGATTAGATACCGCCGCAGCATTACTCGCGCCGGCAAGAGTTACCATTGCAGTACCAACTAGGGAAAGACCGCGGACGACTGCTCCGGTAATGATAATGAGGTTACCGAACACCGTCCCAATCGGGCCGATGATTGCGAGCACGCCGAGAGCGATTTCGATGAAGTGCTGCTGAGACGAGGAGAGGCCGTCGAAGGCGTGTACGAGTGCGACAAGATCGCGCAGAAGTTCTGTTGCGAACGGTAGGAGAGTCGCGCCAAGTTTAACAGCTTGCGCCTCGAGATTTGCGAGGGCCTGCCGGAACTTGAACGCATCGGACTGAGCCGCCGTCTTGAATGCCTTGTTGGCCGCGCCGGTCGAGTGTGTAACGAGATCGACGTTACGAGCAACCTGTGCAGCGTTCTTACCCGTGAGCGCCAGGAAACCGGTCAGAGCCCGGACGTTCGGGAACAGCTTACCGAGAGCATCCTTGTTGTCTCCGATACGATTCTTGAGATCAACAAGTGTCTCGTTTAGGCCATGCTCCTTGATCGAGTTACGAAGATAGTCAACCGAAATGCCCATCTTCTTGTACTGATCTGTAGTCTGCTGCGCCGGCTTAACCAGCGTCGTCAGGACAGCCCGGATGGCGGTCGTTGCCTCAGCGGCAGACAGGCCGGTGTTGGTGAGCGTGGAGACCGATGCGGCCGTCTCTGCAAACGTGACGCCCATCGTCTGGGCGAGCGGGATAACGCGACCGAGCGAAGACGCGAGCGCCTCCGGCTCGGCCTTACCGACCTTAATAGCCTCAGTCAGAACATCGGCAGCATTGGCTGCAGAGAGATTCTCAGCGCCGTATGCGTTAACGGCAGACGTGAGGATCTGTGCCACCGTCTGAGCATCGCCCATGCCGGCCGCAGACGCCTTGACGGCGGCTGTGGTAATCGGCATGACATCGGCAACCTTAGCGCCGGACGAGGCCACGAAATAGAGGGCCTGCGCAAAGTCATTCGGCGCCTCACCGAGCTTAGGCCCAAGCTCGAGGATCTGGTCGCCCCACGCCTTGACCTGACCCTGACTCGCCTCAGTTAGAGAACCGACTCGCTGCAGCGAAGTCTCAAAGTCCAAGGCCATCTTGATTGAGGCCGCGCCGGCAGCCGCAACAGGAATCGTGATGCCACGAGTAAGCACGCGGCTAGACCGCGTGACTTGGTTACCTATTCTATTTAGACCCTTGCCGACGCCGGTAGCAAAACCGGTCATCTCCGGCAGCACTTCGACGTAGGCGGTTCCGGCGTTCATTGCCATTAGCTAGGAGTCTCTTCCTTGTAGACCTGGATACCAGACGCAAACATCTTTTTCATCGCCTCAGTCGAGTTGATGGGCTCAGGCCGCTTGATCTCTGGGCGCCCCGGGCGGGGAATCCTGATAGGTGGCGGCATCTGTGTGCCCTTCTTCGAATTGGCGGCAAAAAACAAACGAGTGTTCTGGTCGATAAGCTCTGCGATGGTCGCAAGTAGTTCTGTTTTCGTGTCCCACTGCTTGCCGGCAAACTCCGGGTCAATGGAACGAACGGTCGCGCTGTCGCGCGGTAGTGCATTGATGAGCGCCTCGAGCCGGCGGGCCCCGATAGATTGTGAGCCCCACAGAACCCGCCGGAGATCGAGGTTGTAGTAGCGGAAGAAATCCGCCTCTAGCGGCCCGTAGTGCTCTCGGACGAGTCGCTCGAGGGCAAAGGGCTAGCAACCCCGTACTCCTCAAGTACGCTCGAGAGCATGTCGTTTAGATCGTCCACAGAGAGACCACCATCGACAACCAAAGTTCGATAGTGTTCTCCGAGCAGGCCGCGGGCCACATCGACAAGACCCTGCGATGCGTCACCCTCTTCAATTTTTGCGAGACCCTCGATTACCACGAAAGAGACTTCGGGCGCAAGCTCGAAATCCTTACCTGAGAACCGAATGACGGGCCCCTTACCCTTTCCTTCACGTCGCGCTGCGCGTGAGGCGTCAAGGTCGATCACGATATACACACTCCTTAGAGACAAAGCTAGCCCGACGGGTGAACCCGCCGGGCATATGCTTTAGGTTACGAACGAGCCAGCGTTAGTGACGAAGTAGAACGGCTGCGTCTGAATCGTACCCGCCACCGCGGCACCCAGAGGAGTGGCCTCGATAGAGATAGGAAGATCAGCAGAAGCGGTCCGTGCGATGACAGAGCTAACCTCACCGGTAACCATCCCACGCGGGATGACAAGCCGGAAGATCTCAGCGCCGTCCGTCCACTCAATGACCGTCGCCCGGAGATCGAGCACGCTCGGGTCCGGGGGGAGGTACGTGTGGACGCCGGACACGGCCGTAACCGTGCCGCCGCCAAAGGCGAGCGGGGTCGTGTAATGATCCCACTGCTTGAGCACAAACTCAACCTTTGTGGACTTGCTAGCAACAACCTTGCGGACAGGATAGAAGCTCTGCCACGCATTGATGTCGTTGATCTCCTGACCGTTGGTAAAGGTCACGCCGTCTTCACTGACCAGGCCGGTATCTACGAACGCCACATCGAGCGCGGTCGAAACGTTGGTCGGCCACGAGGCAACCGATGCGTACGGCGCCACCATGACACGCCCGTTGGCGCCAACGGTAATCGCGTTGGCATCCTGTAAACCAGGCATTTTGTCTCCTCCTGGGCTTCGTAAGCCCTTTGTGTGTATACCGGCAGGGTCGGACCCCCGCGGTAATCAACCTGCCTAAGTAGTGATCGGCAGATATTGCTTTGCGTAGAGCACTACAGAAAAAATGTAGCGATCACGCTTTGTCTCTTGGTCGGGCAGCCAGAAAAGTCCTAGGCTATCCTCGACACAAGTGATAACACCATTGAAGTCACTCGAAGTCGTACCCTCGAGCGACATCAGAACACGCCGAGCTTGATCTGCTAAATCTCGGCATTGACTTTTAGAATCTCCCCAAACATCGATCTGAATATTCGCGCGGTCGAGCATTCGCTTGTCTCGCGGAATGCCGCCCACACGCTTTACCGTCATCAGGGGGTAGGTAGGATTAGCGGGAATACTAGAGTAAGCCCGATAGCCTGCCGAACGTAGAGCTGCGCCGGCAATAGCCTCGGAGTCGGGAAAATGTAGAAAGAGTTGTGCCACTTAAGACCAGGCCGATTCGATTGCACGTCGGAGAATTGCCTGTGCCTCCATAACACTCGTACCAAACTCTACATATACGGCGTACGGAGTATCAGCAATCACACGACCAATCGCCAGACGACCGCCGCTAGTAGCACGAAACTGACCGCCCGTAGTGCGGGCACGGCCTGCCTGCGTACCACTGTCGGCATGAATTGATGCTCGATACTCGCCCGTGCGAACGTGGGGCGCTGCGAGCTGTCGGGCCGTGTTTGCCGCATCGTCCGCCTTGGACTGCATGACCGCCTGCATCTCCGGCGAGTAGCCGATGGCACCGATACCTTCCCAATTCGGAACGTATTTAACAGGCGGCATTAGCCTAGCACCCTTCTGATCTGGAACGTCTTGTGATGGTTGTTGTTCCTGCCCTTGTAGAGCGAAGGCTCACCGATAACCTCGAAGATGTCACCCTCCCACTCGACCCGCGACAGACCATCCACGACGGCCCACGGCTCGAGCACAACCCGGAACCGGTCGATCATAGTGTCTCGGTCAATCTCAATCTCTGCCGAGTCTCGGCCTCGAGTCTCGAGCACCGGCTGCACGTTCGCGCGATACTCCACGCCGGCACTGACATGATCTTGGAGACTACCATAGCGATCTGTGTCCGGGCCCTGAGTAACCATAAAGACAGTCACCTTATCGCGAAGAGAACGAATCAAGTCGTGATCCTGTAAGAACGCGGGACACCCGACCTGCGGTACTTAACGAGTATATCCTTTTCTCGAGGACTCAAACCGAGTGACTCATCGTGAGAGTATACCAGTCTTGTGTTACCAATCGTTTCCGCCTTAGCCAACCCCTGGTCATAGATACGGGCGGCAAGCGTTAGAGCGACGATTCTAATATCGGTAGGGATAACGTCCCACCCGTGAGTGTACGTCACCTGGACAGCGGCTCGCCGGTCAGGGAACAGGGCGCCTCTGAACACGATCAAGCCCTTGTCGTAATCGATCATATACCTAGCAGGATCGTACGTGTAGAGAGTGAAATCAGTCGTAGTCGTGAATGAACTTACATCGCTGACACTCACAACCGGAGCCTCAGGTAGCATTACCGTGTCGGTACCGTCAGTATCGATGGCGATAACATCATCGGTTACACGATTGATGGTCTGATGCAGGAACCCACGAATCGTGTAGCAAGCCGAGTCGAGGGCGATAGTAGAGAGATCGTCAGTCTCGCCTACTCCCAACGCCGGCAAGCGAAGATATGCGTATAGATCATCGATACTGATAAAAGGATCGTAAGCCACTTACCATCTTTCGTTTGAGTCGGGAGGCCACTGTAGGGCAGGGATCTTGTTCCACTGTGGGTTTGTCCTTGGGCCCCACTTAATGTTAGTGTCAGGAGGCCATTGATTACCGGAGTGTGACGGCCACTGGATCATCACAACGCGGATGTTCGGGACAGGCGCGAATGCGGTTGCCGTAGCCTTGGGCGGGACAACCCCAATCCCGGGAACCTTTGCCGACGCGCTCGCCGTAGCGACAGGCGGCATGACAATCTGATCGATAACCCCGCTGATTGTCGGGATAGGTGCCGAAGCATTCGCGACGGCTGCCGGCGGTAGAACCCGCACTTGAATCGTCGGGACAGGCGCGGATGCATTCGCGGTAGCGGCCGGAGGCGTGAGCCTGTCTTGCGGTGTCGGGAGCGCGGCAGACGCAGTAGCCGTAGCGGCTGCAGGCGACACACGGAGTTGCAGTGTCGGGACAAGCCCTGATACACTTGCCGTTGCCGCAGCCGGCGACACCTTAACATCAACAACCGGCGTAGGAGCACTAGCATTCGCTGTGGCAACCGGTGGACTAACAACAGCCGCAACCGTAATAGTCGGGACAAAAGCACTGGCCGACGCCGTTGCTGCGGCCGGGGAAACTCGTAACTGTATAGTCGGAACCGGGGAACTTACCGAAGCGGTAGCGGCCGGCGGCGAGATTATCTGACTACCGATAACGGTCGGGACTAGAGCAGACGCACTAGCTGTAGCCGCTGCCGGCGACACCCGAAGCTGAACCGCGGGAAGCGGGGAGCTTGCCGAGGCGGTAGCGGCCGGGACAACAACCTTAACGTCAATCCCTGGAATGCCAGAGAACGTAGTTGCGTCGTCGTTATAGAAATACGGATCTCGAACTAAACGCTGGAACGCGGCAAGTTTGAGCGGAGAACTAGCCGGGTAATAGAGCGACGACGGAACACCGCCGCTGCCCACCGTGAAACCAATCCACTTAAGCCTCGAGCCAGTGATCGGAAGACCCTTGATGTACGTCCCGAAAGCGTCAAGGAAGTCCGCGATCTCCTGACTGACCGTACTGTTCAGTCCGTCGTCGCCAGCACCAAACTCTGGGAAAAGGAAATCCTTACCGCGAGCATTAGCAAGCGTCAGGAAGTCCGCGAAAATCGTGGAAGCGTTCGTCCCGTACTTGATGTGACCGCTGACGACGTTCTGGTAAAAGTCAGTCGCAAACTCTTCGTAATAACTCGTGCCGGCCGGGGCGGGGCTGGTGCCCTTGTCGGGATCGAAGTCGTCTACGGTGAGCCCGGGAGTTGTGGGCGACACCCACATATCCGGGAGAACACAATAAACAAACGTGACCTTACCGCCAAGATACTGACCAGTCTTAGATCGTACTGTTGCTCCGGCGGCGTCAAACTTATCCCGAACATGACGGTAGGCGTCAATGTACGCCTGCTGCGTGTTCGTCGGGACGGCAAGGTAACCCTTCTGATTTGAGTTGGCTACCGTCTGCTCGTGATGGAACGAGAACCGCATCGGATTCGTGGGGTTACACCACGTCTCCGTCAGGATGTCCGTAATCAGCGCATCAATTTCCGTGTCCCAAAGACCGGCCGCTACTTCGTCCCACGGCATGGCCTGCTTAACGCCACCGCCGTCTACATACTGAGCGTTAGCATTACGGTAGTTCTTAAGATACCCAAGACCAACATCGGTATCGAACCCACTTGCAGAGTTATCGAGATTGAGGTTCTTACGTACGCCGTCAAAGCGCCGGCCGATATCACGTTCAATCGAAGGAGCATCCGGGAATACTTCCTGAGGCGAATACCCGACCCAGGTAACAGAGCCAGTGACCTTGATCGGCATTGTCGGAGCAATGCTCGAGGCAGAAGCCGAAGCCGTAGGAGCCTTGATCGGAAGAGCGGGTGCGGGAGAACTTGCCGTGGCCGTAGCCGCAGGCACAGAAATCCCGATCTGTACTGTGGGCGTAGGCGCTGACGCCGTGCTCGTTGCAACACCCGGGAAGAGGCGAATTGCCGGTGTAGCGTGACCCGCAGGCTGACTGCTCGCTGAGGCGGTAGCAGTCGGCACCACAATTGCCGGCACAAGCGGGGGCGGGCCGTTAGCAGAGGCCGTCGCCAGCGGCACAATAATGCCAAGCTGCGGGACAGGCGTAGGTGCAGAAGCAGAAGCAGTAGCCGCCGCAGGCGGAACTTGGACCTGTGGAACAGGTAGAGGGCCCGACGCAGAAGCAGTCGCCGCGGGAGCGGGAATCGAAAGCTGCGGAACCGGTACTAGAGAACTAGCTGAGGCTGTAGCAACAGGAGGCGAAACCGTTTGGTTCGCCGTTGTAACGGTCGGTGGCCGACGATTGATGAAGAATGCCAACTAGCGCCATCCCTGCACCGGCATTTGTACCACAGGTCGATGAATAGTCGCCCTTATACTACGTTGGGCGTCGATAACAGTAACCTTTGGAGTCACCGGAGGTTGCTGTTCAACAGTAGTTTCAACGATTGCACCAGGCATTATGCGACCCAAATCTCATAGACGAATCCACCCCAAGCATTTGAGGCAGTCGTATCATTGGGCCCACCGTAGTTGATGTTCCCTGACGCCGCTACGATATCAACTGAATACGCAGCATCCCAGGTCAGCGATGACCCGGCGGTGAGACCACCGATCACGCACTGACTTTCAAAGACGTACCGCGTCGTCGCGACGCCACCGCCGAGATCGACGAGCCCGCCAATCGGCGTTGTTCGACCCCTGACGGTCGTACTTTCTAAGATACCGAACTGGAGTGCTGGTAGGACGGTTGATCCGTCTACCTGACCCTTGATGCGCACGTTCACGCGACCCGAAGGCGGCACCGTGAACGTGGATCGTAGGTTCGTAGTGTCAAGTGCAGTCATCGCGATCAACGTGCCAACCGACTTGGCTACCGCCGTCGAAGGGTCATAGTTCTTCGCGGCGAGGATATTTGTCGTCTCCCAAACCTCGAACTGGAATGCGCCGAAGCTGTCGTTCGTGGTCGCGTTATTAGGGCCACCATACTTGAGATCAGACGAAGCGACAGTAAACTCAACGCCATACGCCGCATCCCACGTCAAGGAGGCGCCGGGCGTCAACCCCGTTACGCAAAACGCCGCCTCGACAACCTGATGCGCGGTTGCAATACCGGTCGCTGACCGTCCACCAATCGGCGTGCCTCTGCCGCGAACAGTTGACCCCTCGAGCACCCCAAGCAAAATCATAGAACATGATGTAGCGCCATGAAGAACACCACGAAGACGAACAAACACAATCCCGTTGGACGGGACAGTGAATGTAACCCGAAGGTTCGTCGTGTCGAGCGCCGTCATAGCCAGTGCAGCAGCACAAGACTTAGTGACAGCTACGGATGGATCGTAATTCGCAACAGCAAGACAGGCCACGGTCAGGCGCCTATCGTTACTCGCATGTATGCAAAAACGTTCACGTTCGCTGTGACATTCACGCGGAGAGCAAGCGCCTTAACCGTACCACCACTGAGATCAGTCTCCGGCTCAGTGCCGGGCATATAGGTGCGAGCGTACACACCGTTAAATTGCGGTACGAATATCGGCTCGATGACAGTGAGCGCAGTCGGTTCTGCAGTGTAGTTATGAGCGGCAGTAAACTGCGCCGCGATCGTTCGGCCGGTGACCTGCACAATAGCCGGCGGTGAACCGCCCGCAGTCCCGGCAGTTGCCTGCGTAGACTGACAGAGTTGAACAGTAGCTGGGATCGCAGATGCAGAAACACCATCCAAACTGATGCCCCACTCAACAATCTGGACGGGCTGATTCGCGCCTGCGATAACGTTCAGAACAGTCTTTGCGCCGGTTGTTGCGGCGAAAACCGTGTTCTGACAGACATAAATAGCGTCGGCCATTTTATGCCACCACTACAGAAATGATCCCCGATGCGTTCCAAGCAATCGTCAGCGTAGCGCCGGCCGCAGCGGTAACCGTGCCGCCGAACAAGACGTACGAAATCAGCGGCTTGTTCGAGGCTGGCGTTGAATCGTAGACGACAGCACTTGTTGCGGAAATACCCGCACCAGATGCAGTCCATACGGCATTGCTCGCGGTCCATGAAGTCGTCTGACCGTTCGTAACGGTCGGTGAAGTGAGCGTGACGCCGCCTGCGGTGTAACCGTTGGCGGTAGAAAGCTCAGTCCACGCCGTCGTGAACGGGGTAGCATCGAAGTATTTGTGTGTTGCCGCGTACGTATACGCGGTGTTCGACAGACCACACTTAATAGTGTCCGTGTCGATATCAGCTTCCTTGTTCCACGTAGTCGTGAAGAACATGGGGTAAACAAAGGCTGTAACTGCCACTTTAGTTTATCCTCTCTAATCCTGTGTTGGTTCCACGATCAATTCGGCAACAGGAACGCCGATGACCACATCGCCAGCGGGAGACACTTCAACCTCATCCGTCTCTTCGCTATCCGCGTCCGGCATGAAACCGGATTCTCTATCTTCGGGTAGGTATGTCATAGTCAGTTTCTTGTGCTTAGGCTCCATTACTCTCCTTGGCCTTCTGTTGTTCAGGTTCGCCCTGAACAAGAGTGTTCACTGAACATCTCGAGCAAACGCACTTAGGCGAGTGCCCGCTCGTAAAGGGCGGACGTATGCCGGCGTTAGTCCCGCCCTGAACAAGAATGTTCACGAGCGCCGGCCGAGATCTGCGTCAGGGTGAAACTCGGAAGCAAACTGTGGGGCCACCCGTCGGTCAACCGCAGCGCCATTAAGCGAGGGCTGGCCGGCGCGAAGCCACTCGAGCACACGACTCATGCCCTCTTCCAGCTCGATCTCTGGACGCCATCCAAGGTTGCGCAACTTAACAGTCGTCAGACGCTTAACTACAGTCTGGCGGTCGGGCGGATCAGTCTCGTGAATCAGGTCGTGAGAAGCTCCAGTCAAGTCGCACGCAATCTCGGCAACACGCCTCATTGAGACTGCATTGTCGTCTCGACCAATGTTCCAATCGCCGGCCGCACGTCCTTCAAGCACGTAGCGCATACCCCGTACTGTGTCTCCGACCCAGCACCAAGCGCGCTCACTACCGCGATGAACATAAATCGGTTCTCCTCTGTCAGCTTGATCGAGGAAACAGACAATAGCCGCTCGGCCAAAGCCAGGAGGCAGGCCGGGTCCGTATGGCATGGACAGGCGGAAGTTGATGAGTCCGGCGGGGGCATAGAGCTGTAGAATCTCCTCGCCCCACCGTTTCGTGAGGCCGTAGGCATTATGTGGGAGCTTCATTCGACAGCCCTCCCACGCGGGCGACTGACCAAGATCACCGTATACCTCAGAAGTTGAGGCATAGGCAACCGGAACGCCCGCATCGCCACAAGCCTTCGCGACAAGCGCAGTGATGCCGGCGTTGTCCTGCACAGTAAACATCACATTATCTTCCCCGAACAGACGGCCCACCTTTGCCGCCAGATGAACCACATAATCGGGATTGTACTTCTCGAGCGCGTGCTCGATAGTGCTCGGTGTTCGTAGATCCCCAAACTCGCGGTCGATACCGTTAACGTTATGGCCGTTCTGCCTAAGCTCGTTGCTCAGGTGTGTGCCGATGAAACCATCAGCCCCGGTTACGAGAAACTGCACGTAATCCTCCGATGTCGTCTGCGTCCGGGTGGAGCAGAGTTTCAGGTAGAGCGGCCAGAGCGCACCGCGAGAAATGAGCAAGCATACCGTTCGGTTCGTAGATCCCCCCGCACGTACAGCGAGGTTCGATAGGCTTGTGTAGCGGCTCGGGAACCATCATGTGTGAGAATTTTTCGGGGTGCTCGCGGACGTACATCGGCATATCCTCGAGCCCGACCCACTCGGACGGGCGATACTCACGGGCGAAAACATCCCGGCCGGTCATGATAGATTCCATGATCCAGTCGTCCGTGAGAATGTCGGCAACCGTGAGCCCTCGAGCCAGGGCACCCTTGTCGATCAGGTCGATAGCTTTGTCCATCATGCCGGTAATCTTCGACCGAATCTTCTCGACGCCACCCTGGTAAGTCAGGTGATGGCCGGAGAGAGCGCCCCGGGAGGGTACGGACGAATCCCACAAGATCGCCCCGCACACCCCTAGCTCAAGGATCTTCTGTCCGAGCACGACGCCGCCGAGCGTTCCCGCGCGGCACCCTCGATCCAGCCATCGCCAGTTTAGTGTGTAAACATGGAGATCCATCGGGAAGCGCATCGGCGGATTGTTGAGCGCATCCGATAGAGCATACTGCGTCGGGATCTCGTCAAGGTCGGATACATATACGAGATCGAGAGGTTTGATGTCGTACATCCCGCGGATGAGAGCGTCGCGTTGCCAGCGTTCGCGAGCCACGTCATCTGCGTGCCGGGTACCGGCGGGCATGTCATCGACCACAACATATCTGATTTTGTCGGCCCACGGAGCAAATCGTTCCTGATGCTTTGGGAATTCCAGCTCTTTGGGCCGGCCGCGTTGATCGACTGTTGCTTCCGCCAGTACGACCACATCCACCATATCACCGATAGTGCCGAGACGAATCTCAAGGACATCAACCTCATTTTTAAATTGTGATGCGGTATAAATCAACCGCGCCCCTGTCTCTGAATCCACCAGTAGAAGAACATTGCAGTAACACGATTGCGGCGGCGATATTCGACCTTTTCTTTGATCTCCGACCACGGCTTACTCATGACCAACCTCTACATGCTTTACTAGTGTCTTCGTCATACTCAACGAGACCCGATACCCATTCGAGCCCGATCTCAGACTCAATCCGTTTAAGTTCTCTCCAGGCATCTCCTAGTGAATCATACCGCTGCACGAGATTTGCGTTGTCAGAAAACAAAAGATATCTCATGCTACGGGGCGCCTTCGGTTGCGATCTGCCAACCACCTATAGTAGTGAGGCACATAACCCTCCGCAGCCATTGCTTCCTCGAGAGCGGTCAAGTCCCGGGCCCGCCGTTCGGGGCGCCGGCCTTCGGGCGCGATGTAGTGATGGACAACATAGGTCGGACAGAATTGAATCGGGAGACCTAACCGCCAGGCCCGATATGTAATCCAGTCGTCTGATCCGTCGTGGATCGGTAGGAACCACCCGCCGATCTTGAGCATTGCTCGAGTCAAAAATGGGATCATCACTTTCAGGCCCATCGGAGTCTCACACACAAAACGCCGGCCATCCTCGTAAACGTTCGCTACAGGGACAATGCCCTTGTTGAGCATTTCAATCGGAGCCTGCCACCAGTCATACGCCGGAATGATATCGTCCGCGGTGAAGTGCAGATAGTCGCCAGTTGCCTGCTCTGCGCCTTGCTCCCACCCCTCAGCGCAAGACGGAGCATCTTTGACGACGATCACTTCGGCATCAGGGGCCGTTAACTTATACCCCTTGAGACACTTCGCTAGCCACTCCTCGCGACCAGTGATAGTAGGAACGATAATCGAGATCATGTAATCTGACGCCTACGAATACGATCAGCCCACATATGCAAGAGAAGACCGACAGTATTTCCAATAACCCCAACAGAAAGTAAAATAGTAATCATGTACTATTGTAGGGCGTTCCAACCGGCGCCTTCTGCTTGCTGCCGCAACTGCTTTGCAACCATACGGTCTAGATCGCGAATCCGTACATTATCAAGACCGGTAACACTCGTCCGCAGTCGCTCCTCGAGCGCACTGTAGACGGGTGGCACATAGCCGGCCTGCCCCATTGCCTCTACGAGCTTGAAGATGTCGCCGTGCCGGCGGGTATAGTCCCGGCCCTGATCGGCAACCCAATGTGTGAAGCTGTAGCTCGGTGCTGTGTGGAGAGGGATCTTGCGTTGTGTGGCAACGTAGGAAACCCAATCGTCCGAGCCGTAGTGGATCGGTAGAAGCCATCCGCCCTGATCGAGCATCTTGCGGCTCAGGAACGGGACGAGTACATTCTTGACCAAGCCCATGTCTCCGAGCGGAGAGTCACACATCAGAGGCATGCCGTTAGAAGCGAACACGTTTGCAATCGGGACACCACCCATGTCCGCGGCCTTAACAGCGTCCGGCCACCAGTTTTGGTTGGGGGTAATGTCGTCGGCCGTGAAGTGGAGGTACAGACCGCGAGCCTGCTCGGCGCCCTTGATCCAGGCATGTCCGCAGCTCGGCTCGTTTTCGATGACAATAAGTTCTGCGCCCGGAGCAGTTGTTTCGTACCCCTCGACGCACATCTTGAGGTAATCCTCGCGACCCGTGATTGTGGGAATAATGACCGAAATCATCGGTCGGGCCTGCGCCATCACGGCCGGATACCGTAAAACGTCTTCATGCGAGCAGTAAACTTCTCGCCGTGTAGTTCTGCAATCTCATCCCACATGACCGGCACTTCTCCTCGCTTCTCGAGTCCTGCGACCCATAGGTGACGCTTCCACGGTGTGATCTGGAAGCCTGATTCAAATTGGATAGTCTCAAGGGGGTCAACCTCGAGCCACAAAGTGCCGGCGTCTGGGTTGGCTTTGAGAACGCCCTCGTGCGTACTCGTGTCGCACATCTTCATAATATTCTCTTCGCACGGTCGAGGATTACGTGCGAGTAGTTCTGTTGGGTAAGCCTTCATCGCCCAGATAGGATTCCGATACTGAATCGCTTTGATGCCCGTACCGTGTACGGCCGTCATCCAACGAGTTTGTATCAGTACATCCGTCGGACTCTGATCTATTGCTTGTAGGAGCCTAGGGTCAAAGGCCTGATCTGAATTAACGTGGAATGAGAAGTCGAATCCATGCTCAACTGCCCACTGATGCCCGTCGTTATATTTTGCGCCGAGAATGTTGGGGGATTCGATTCCCACGAATCCAAGCGTTCGGGCAAGCTCAACATTTTCGAAGTCACCGACGCATACACATTGTGCTTCCACTCCAAGACTAGCCGCCTCCTCGAACGTCTGAGCGCGATGCTCGAGCATGATTCGTGTCAGCTCGAACCGCCTGAATACCGGCGTGACTAAAAGTACGGACACAGGCTAGAAGTATTTTCGTAGTTCCCTGCGGAGCTTGTAGTACGCGACTACCTCGCGGCCGACGGACACAAAGTACCGCGGGGGCAGGAGCAACAGAAATCCAATGAGCCTAAGCACTGGCAAGTTTATGCTCCTCGTGTAGTTCTGCGTGACAATTAGCGCACAGAAGATCGCATTTTTCTGCTTCAATACGTGCCCGCTCCAGACTAGTGCGAGCAACTAATGTTCCAACATCAAACTCTTTTTCACTTGAATCTCGATGATGGAAATGTAGTGCCGCTAGACATCGATCATACCCACACCGAACACACGCCCCGCCGTGCTCGAGTTTCAGTGTCTTACGATTTTGCGCTATACGAGCAGACTGACGACCAAGAATAGTAGTTTGGTTTCGAAGATAATAGGCTCTATCTTCATCAGCATTTTTAACCTTGCATGTCCAAGTACCGAGACCGGCACACTGGAGATTCTTTTTCCAGTACATCAATTCACCGTGACACTCACACCTAGGACGAGAATCACCAACTTCTGCATATTTTTCTGCGGCTGTCATTTATCTCCTCTAGATAACGGTCGGAGTTGGGGAGCTGGCCGTTATTCCAGCTCCCCAACACCCTAGCTAGTTGAGCTTATCAAAACGCTGCAACTAAACGTGAACCAGTAGGATCACGTAGCCGCGCCGACACCACCAAGGTCTGCGACAGCAAAGGCCGCAGGCCGGTAGACAGCAAGCGCAAGACGCTCCTCCGCGCGGATGGCCACTTTATTTTCCTGGAAGAAAGTGGAATGCGAATTCGACGCCTCCACGCGCAGACCGCCCTTACGATAGACCTGCGAAGCGGTGCTGAACGCACCGACAATCGGCTTGGCCTCGGCAACAGCCGTGGTGACCACGACGCGCATACCCCACAGGTTCGGGCCGGCCTCAGAAGAGAACGGACCAGTACCCATGTAGTTAGCAGTCGTGTTCTTGAGGGTAACAATACCCTCCCAATCGTTCGGGTGGATGATGATACCGTCCGGCTCGAGGAATGCCTCACGCACCCTCGAAATAGCCCGGAAGATATGATCTGCGTCAGTGGCGCTAGCAGCGTTCGAACGAAGGCCCTTATTGTTGGCCGGAATACGGCTAACAAGACCAACGAGATCGTTCGTGCCGGCACCGTTCAGGAGCGAGTTCTCTTCCTGAATCTTGACGAACAGAGTCAGACGCGCATTGATGTACGACTGGATACCAGCGACATCCTCGAGCATCTCCTCAGTGACCGGCAGGAAGGTAGCGATCTTCTTGACCGGCTCACTCGTCATATCGAAGACCAGAGTAGACTCCGGCTTGCTCACACCTTCCGCGACGGCCGCAGCAGCGTTCGTCACCGAAGACTCGATCATGTAGTTGATCGTGTTAGTGTCAGTGGTACCCGACGCCATAAGATCGGCTACAGTGAGCCTCTGAAAGAGCACCGGGAGAATACCCGGCTCGTACTGCGGGACAACGAGCTTACCGCCCGAACCAGTAGCCTCAGACAGAAGGGTCTTAACCTCCATGTCAATGGCACCGGTCGTCCAGTTACCGTCGAAGCCGCGATCACGCAGCGCCTTGTAGCCGTCCGACTTAACGAACGCCTCACCCGGCGAAGAAGCGCGCGGCGGCGCATCAGGGGCACGGCGAGCATCTTCATCAATCTCGATGGTCTCACCGATGTTCTTCACGCGGTTGCGAGTCTCGATAGAAGCCTGAACCTCGCGCCGCGTCTCCTTGAGGACTTCAACCTGATCGAGAAGGCCCTTGACCTTCTTATCCTCGTCCTCAGTCATACCACGAGCCTCAGCGTGCGCCGCCTCTGTAACAGCCTTGGCGTTGCCGAGAATCTCGCGCATCTCGCGGTCAACCGCCGCGAGCTGTCGTTCGTACTTATCCATTAGGTTAAGTACCTCTCTGCCCCGAAGGGCTAACGCGCAGCGCCGGCCGCGGACCCACTACCTTAGTGGTCTGCGCAGCGTTAACTGCGATTGCGGGGCGTGGGAATCGAACCCACACTAACCGTTCCCCGCTCTTACTTACTCTTCGTCAAACTGGCTTAACTCCACAATCAGCATCCTGTGAAGGGCTGCCGCCTCCATAGCGTCTGCCGACAGTGCCTTACCGATCTCGTGCTCGTTCTGCTCGAGCAGAAGCTCGTTCAAAGTGGAGTCGATCTCATCGGACTTAACCTCAGGCTCAGTCGCCTCAGCCTCAGGAATCTCGATCTCTTCGTCCGACTTCCACGAGTCGGGGATCATGTCCGTCGCGCCCAAAGCCCGGGCCCGCTTCATGATGTGCCGCTTGGCAGCCGCTTCATCCTTTGCACGGCCGATAGACTGAATCGCATTCTTGAGATCAGTCGTATTGTCAATCGGGAACGAGCCGTCAGGCATAGCGCGTCCATCCTTAGCCATCGCCTCACGTTCGGCAGTTGTGTAGTCCTTCTTCTCTTCGACAACCTCCGACTCCTCAGAAGTATGGAATTCTGCATCGACCATCTTCTGGGCCCAAGCCTCAGCCTCTTCCTGATCCAGAGCCTTGTACTCGAGCGCGAGCTTCACAAGCTCGTGGTACACTTCGGCCTTAGGCGTAATCTCAACGCCAACCTCAGAGGGCTCGCCAAGAGTAGCGTTGCCATCCGCGTCCAGTTCGTAAGAGGCAGAGTACATTGTATCGGCCTTTTCGGTGCCGTCATACTCGCACACCTGATACACGACCTGACTCGGCGTGGTCGCAACGATATTCACGCTGACCCAACCCTTAGTCGGATCGGCCGGCGACGGATACTTCGCGGCGACGGCCTCCGAGAGCGAGTCACGGATAGCCTCGAACGTGCCGGGGATCTCGATGTCCACGTAGCTCTTGCGCTTGTTATGCGCGGAGACCGCGGACTTGAGCGACAGAAGTTCGGTGTCGGGATTGATGCCCTTAAGCGTAGGACCGACTTCGATCAGATTAACCTCAGTAAGATCATACGCACCGTCGTCAGCCTTCTTCTCACCGCCGGCCGGCACCGTGTACCCGAAAGAGAATTCCTTGAGCAGACGCGAGCCCATCAGGCGATGAACCTGAGCGGCAACCGGGTTATCCTCGAGATGATCGATCTGGCCCTTGACGTACAGGCCGCGCCCCTCGACAGCCTTGACCTGATTCGGGTCGGCGTGACCGATGATTGCAAACGGATCGTCCCAATTGTGTGACAGAATCACAGGGATCGGGTCGCCAGACTGGCGCCACCGCTCGAGCGTGTTATCGAACGCTGTAGACTTTAGGCGGTCGCCCACCTTATCGACGTTATCAAACACCGCAACCATAGCCTCAAAAGTTCCGACAGGTTCATTGTCATCGGGACCGAGCGACTTGAACGTGGCGGGGAAGCTCTTGGTCTTAGGTTCCATTATTAGTCTCCTCTAAATCAGGCCGTAGCCCTTACAATCGTTCGGAAGTCGTCCGAAAGATCAGGATTCATCAAGTACGCCCACGGCATCAAGAAGTAGCCAGACAGGCCCCACCCTGTGCCCCAGGAATTTCGGCAGAGAACATGATTCGGCATGTCGCGAAGATAACCGATTGCTAGTACCTCATGCCCGCCGTAGTACGTCTCATTAGCGGCCGGCATAGGCACGATGCCCGTGCTAGCCGCGCGGTAAGACTCGAACGATTCGTACACTTCAAACCCGAACGCCATCGTCTGGTGATTCGAGAGCACGGCCTTGATCTGGTCAATGTCTCGAGGGACAACAGCGTACGGCTTGGTCAACTTGCGCCGCTTCTTGTCCTCAGGTGGCGGGCCGGCAAAATCATTGACATCATACGGCCATGCTCGCTCGAGCAGGTAACCAGTCTGCGCCGCAAACTTGAAGCCGTCCCGGCCGTAGGCCCCCGTGTCTTCGTCGGCAGGCGCCCCCTCGAGCATACGCTCACCGTAGTAGATGTCTAACCGCGACGGGCGCCGCGCGTGCTCAGGAGCTAGATCCAGTGAACGGTCAAACTGGAGCGCCGCGCCTACCGCGTTTGCAGTACACGACCCCAGAGAGCCCTGATCGTAGATCCCGGGCATATTCGAGCCTCGCCGTGGGTCAACCTCATCCTTGATGAACAAGCCCGAGGGGTTAGCCACCTTATCGCGCTTGTCTTCGGGGGATCGTTTCCACCCACCGTAATGATGCTTGAGCTTAGTCATTAGTATACGTCAATCACGCACTTGCAATTTACGTTCTGAGAATAATCCTGCACCTTGGGATCTCCCGGGAATCGACTACCATTTTCAAACACCTTGTCTACCGCAATCGACTTCTGGTTCAAAGCCTTGTGCCTCGAGTTCTCGCTTTCCGTGATCCAAGTCTTGACACGCATAGTGCCCTCAGGGCCCGGATTCTGCTTTGCTGCCTCGACAGCCGCGAAGTTAAGTAGATGATTTGCGTGTGTACGGCTAATATCGTTGGCCCGCTTTTCCTTCGCGATGGCGAATACGTCCTTGGGTACACTTCCCGACTGGATCTGATACGCCGTGACCTTGTTGATTGCCGTCGCCATTGCCTCCGCGCCGGCCTTGAGATAGTTCTCGACCTGGCCGGTGTCGAAGGAGCCCATCAACCTCGAGCCGACGATCTCGCCCTCACGCTTGACAGTCTTGAGAGACAGGTTGTAGAGATCGTCCGCAAGTTCTGTGTCCCAGCGAAGACTGTCGGCCTTACCGCCCTTCTGCAGCGACCGCTCCTGCCGCCCGAAGTATGCTTTCATCAGAGTTTCGTGTTCGGCGTGGTACTCAAACCGGCGCTTGAAGGCCGCATTAATCCGCAAAGACTTCGTTCGAATTCCGAGTTCGTCGGACTTAGCAACGTTAGGGTCACCCTCGCGATGCGTACCGTCCTGGGCCGGCGTATTCGGGTTGGGGATCGGCATGACGTTAGGAGCGGGGAGCCCGCCGAGATTGCCGGACGCGACAACGTTCGTCGGCACCACCAGCTCATCGCCGCCCTCTACCGGTGGATAACCAAACTGCGCGCGAACCTCGTTCACCGTCATGAACGGCCGGCCGGCGGCGGATGTTCCTCGAGCCATGCGCTCAATCGGGTCGCCCTCGAGCTTAGACTGCCAATCGAACCTAAATTCCTTAGTGTTTGGCTTAACGTCGTAGTCAGCCTCGAGCAACTGAACCTTGAAAGCCTCTGCCATCCGGTCACCGATAGGCGGTAGCACGTCCATATACATCTGCTTGCGGGCCTCAACGAGTGCAGAAGACTGTTCTCGGATACCCATAACATCGGGGTGCAGACCGAAGGCGTGACAAACCTCGACGTACGAAAGAGTAGTCATGCGGAGCACGTCTGCCTCGCGCGGGTTGACGCCGGCATCGTTCCAGTGCATGCCTTCGTCAAGTGTGACGACTCGCTGCGAGGCGCTACCGGCCATTCTGCGGCTTACGGCGCCCTCGAGAGCCTCACGGCCCACATCATCGAGGGTTGGAGCCTCTAGCGGGCGCTCAATAAACCCACCACGGAGCCGGCCGGAGCGGTTAAACTCGATACTGGCGGCTCGACGTGTAGCGGAGTCGGTCAAAATCTGCTTGAGAGCCTCCATCCTCGAGACTCCTACGCGCGGATCGAGCGCATTGTAAGAAGGAATGTGGATCATCTGATCGGCAGTATAATCGTCGTGGTTGCCGTCAGCATAAGTGATCCGATAGTTCTGTGCTACTAGCCTGTTGTTGCCCTTGACGCCTACAGCATACGGGGGAATGCGAAGTAGCGTTGTTTGCTCGAGCGGTAGAACGCGAATCTTGAGAATATAGGCGTTATCGAACACCAAAAGGTCATTTGCAATCGCCTCGAGGAGCATTCCCATGCCCTGATGTTCTCGAGGATTGCGAATCGACTGCATCGCCGGATGATTTGAGTCGGGTGTCGCGCTCGCCGGCCGGATGCTGAAAAGATCGAGCGGTACCTGCATGAAGTTCTGTGCGATGAAACTTGTGACCGAACGAATCTCAGGCTGCGTAATCCACATATTCGCATACGTCGCAGACTGCATAGAAAAGTAGTACCCGTCTACATATGAAGACCGCGGGAACGAGAAATATCCGCCACCGGAGAAGCCTGTGCCCAAAACACCCGCACTTCCCACGTTGCGGAAGGCCAAAAGTGCCGACGGCGTGGCCGAAAGCGCCTTTAACCTAGCGATTGAAGGGAAATTCATGCGGGTACGAGACCTTTTGTGCTACAATACATTGTGTGATTTCCTCCGATGGCCCCACATGCAGGGCAAGTTGTATTCCAGCGAGACTGCGGCTGGTCAGGAATCATGCCGCGGCGCATGAGCCCGTCGATAGCAATGATGGTTGACACAACACCGTCGATCCTCGAGGCAGACCGTTTCTTGTCCGGCTTGACGTTGCCGGCGGCGTCAACTGTGGCTTGAGTGTTGTTCACCATCCACCGCAAGACCGGGTTATTCCCGTGCCGTAGCTTCTGTTCGAGCACTAAACGTAGCAATTCCTTGGTCGGAGCGGACATGGAAGACATACCCTGACCGACATCGACCATCTCAACCCCGTCGTCTTGCAGATTCGTGACCAGCTCGGACGAGTTCCAGCGGTCATAACCCACGTCCTTGAGGTTGTACGTTACGGCAGCCTCGTTCACCTTCTGACGAATGGCCTCGTGCCGGATCGTCGCCCCGGGCGTAAGAGTCATGAATCCTTCGCGGGCCCAGAGATCGTACGGGACACGATCACGGCGCATTCTCTCGCGCAAACCCTCTTGCGGCGCCCAAAAATGCACATCTACGTCCACTTTTCCGTCTCTCATCGAGACTACAGTGAAGGCCGCAAGGTCGGTCGTGCTCGCAAGGTCGAGTCCGCCGAACGCCATACGCTTGGCTGGCTGCGCCGGCTCGTTATTCTTGTCCCACACATCGAGCGGGATGAACCGCGTTTCCTGTCCGACCCATTGCGAGAGGTACATCGTGCGAAACGTGTTTTGGAAGGCGGGGATCGCCTTCGCCTTCTCACACTCTTCACGCAGATATGAGATCGTGATAGCGGCCGGCGCCCCAGACGACGTAATTCCGCTGCCCTCGACGCCCTCGAGCATCGGATTCGCGAGCCGCCACGTCTCAGGGTCGGTCCAGTCAGCATCTTCGGGAGCTGCCCAGACGACACCCAGGAAGTTCGACTGTTGAACCTCGCCGTCACTGACCTGTCTCGTCAGCTCGTGCATCTCCCATGCGAGCGATTCGCGATCCCAACCTGCAGTCGTCAGAGCCCACGCCATCGGCTGCTTACGCTTACCCATACCCGTGACTAGGGCATCCCACAGATCGCGGTTAGGCTGCGTGTGAAGCTCGTCTACGACCAATCCGTGCGGGGAACCGCCCCACGCGCTTGCAACGTCGGAGGATGTCGCCTCGTAGAAGCCCTCCGACACCACTTCACCGATTGTAGCTTTGGCCCGGATCTCGCGCTGAATGATCTCGGCTCGAGACTTGAGATCGGGGCTCGAGCGAACCATCGCCTTGAGCCTGTTTAGGCAAATCTTCGTGGCCTGTCTGCGGTCACTGGCCGCACCGACTACCTCAGGATTTAGCTCGCCATCTGCGAAAAGTAATTTGCCGGCGATGCCCGCCCCAAGCTGCGATTTGCCGTTCCCTCGGCCTACCTCGATATAGACCACTCGATATAGTCGTACGCCATCGGCCCGGAACCAACCAAACGCCTCCCTGACTACCCAAGCCTGCTCCGGTGTGAGGTCGAATCGCTCTCCTGCAAGTGGCCCCTGAGAGTGTCGCAGGTACTTAAAGAAACCGACGGCCTTATCTGCTTGGCGCTCGTCGAAATACGCGCCGGACGGCTTAGGAGCGTGTGCGCTCGTGTATAGAGGATGGACGCCGTTAGTCGGGAAGGGATTTGGATTGTCGTTTCCGTTCGTTGTAGGCATTAAAGTAATTAATCTCTGCTTCCTTGAAATCCTTGCCTTGCATCAACCACCATGTGCCATCGGGGAGCGGCCGTAAGAGGCGTAAATGCGCCTGATATCCGCATTTACATTGCAGATATAGCGTCCCGCCGTACTCCGGGCGGATCTGTTGCACCTGGACGTTCTCGTGTGTGCAGGCCAAGACCTTCTTGCGGTTTTCAATTGACCTGTCGAAGAACCAGAGGCCCAAGAGCAATATACATGCGATGATGATTGCAGCAATCAATGACACCTTAAAGCGTCGAGGGAAGAAATTGTCTGGTTCTGCCCGTTTAGACTATTTTTGATTACACTATCAGGAATATTACCAAGATCCCCGTACTTTTTGACCCGCTGTTCCTTAGTCATGCTGAGGAACTTCACGTTTTGATCGCGACGATTAACCAAGTCCTGGCGGAAAATACAGAGGGCGCTCAGGGCGGTAGAGTTTCTGGTTGCAATATGCTGAATCTGATAAATCTGAAACAGCGTTGAGGCCCACGAAGCAATCAGTAGAAAAATGACAACGTACAAAACCGTGATGCGTCTCAGACCAAGGAACCTGCCGATATCAACAGTCATTCGCGGCTGCATCAGAAACCGCCTCCATGTATTGCCAGTAGAATAGACAGGAGCAGCATTGCGGCTGCAGTTAGAACAGACACAACGGCCAACACCCGGTCGCGCCCTGTCCACTCACGATCTTTTTCGGAATCAGCTTCGGCCCGGGCGAGCGCCCGAACCTCTCGAGAAAGAGCCGGCGTAAGTTCGCCACGATCTCGGGCCCGCCGTAGGTTCTCGAGTTCGCGTACTCTTGCGGCGATGTCCAACACATCACTGTGGTTCGCCTTCTTAAACATCTCGGCCTCGATGAAGATACGCAGCCGTAACTCCATCTCAGCGAGATCAGCCCGTAGAGCATCCCGGGTCAGGGGTTGTCGAAAGTATCCGCCGCCTTCTTCGTTGCTCATCAGTGCCCATTGATGATTGGGTGCTGCATCAGTGGTCCGCTACCTCTACGAGATAGTGATACCAGTCTTCTGTGGCAGACAAAACCTCGTCGGGCACTTCGTCAGCGTACTTGTAAATCATACTCACGAGATCAGTCGAGAGCTGGATCAGACGAATCGCCCTTAGAGCGATGTCCCGTTCAGACTCCTTGTGAACCGCGAGAGCGGCCTCGAACGATGTCATATCTTCCATTAAACAGTCACCTTCGATGAGAACCACGTTTGATTTGGGTCGCCGTTCTGGAAGATCGCGTCGTACTTAATCCTGAACTGCCAACCGTCGATCTGGCCGGCGTAGTTGAAGGTGCCAGTCCACGAGTGCTCAGTGCCGGCGTCAAACCAAGAACTAGCACCCGGCTTGTATGTATGACACGGGCCGGCATCGCAATTCGGTTCCTGCCAATCAGGATTCTGGTCAGAACCGAAGTTCTGTTGAACGGTCACCTTGATGCGGAACTTTGTATTCTCCGCACCACCACACTTAAAATCAGCATTGTACCCGAGTGTGTCGAGCTGCTCAGACCATTTGTAAAGAGCACCACTATGAATAGTGCAGGTGGCTGCAGCCTGAGCCGATCCGGCGCCGACCATCATGGCGATGGCAGTGAGAATGAACGTAACAAGTAAAACTGTAAATCGGGGCATTCTAGTCTTCATCAGGTTTAAACCTCGTCTGTTGCGGAAGTAACGAGCAGTACCAACTAACAGGTAACCGCCGTTGAAAACGACGTGGTAATCAAAACGTTTCCGTGGTCTTCGTCGCGGAAAACAGCCTTCGTACGAAACCACTTAGTACCGGAGCACATCGGATCAGGGTCCATGCCGGAGTTCCAGTCACCTTCATCCCAATACGTGATGAAGTTGCCGCCCGAGGAAGTGATAATCCTCTCGACGTTGGCGCCCCAATGCCCGGTTGGGTTCGGGTAATAGATGACGTTCGAGATCTGCGAGAAACCGGATGTCTGCGACGTAGTAGATTCCTGCGTCTCTGCAATCACCCGGTAGCTCACGTCACACTGAAAGTCGCCGGTCGTGAATCCAGTGCCGCCGTGGCCCGTGCCTGTGAAATTCGGATCAACCCACTGATCCTGTAGCTCGGTGTGGGCACATGTAGCGGCCGAGGCGCCGGCCGGAAGCGCCAGACCGAAGACGGCGGTGAGAACGACCATAACGAGTAGAACGGCAAATCGGGGCATTTTACTCCTCATCCGGGGGCGGTTAGTCTCCATCTAGGATACCAGATTCCTGGATCTCCTCATCCACGTTCACGTCGAGCCCTCGAGCGTAGGCGAGCCGCAGCAGGCGGTCGCGCTCGAGGCAACGGTCGCGAAGCAGGAGGTACTTCGGGTTGGGCTGGTCCTGCCCACGCTGAGACTGGCGGACGGGATTCTCGCGGACATCGGTGCGCAGAAGGCGGATATCCTCGAGAGTCTCCTCGATCTCTTTTAGAAGTTCGTTGTCGAGTAGCATGGTTCTCCTTATCAGCAGGTGCCAGCCGGGTAGGCAGTCGTGCCGCCGTTGTAGACGATGTTCGGGCTCGAGCCGGCGAAACTGATTACGACGTGTTCGCGCCAGAACTTGTGCCACGCGGAACCGTCCGAGCTGCAAAAGCTGTTGACGCCTTCCTTGAGATCGAACCACTGTTCGCCGCTATGCTCAGTGCCACCGTCAAAGTAAGGGTTGTTCGAGGGACGCCAGGAATAGCAGTCTGCCTGTGTTCCGATACTGTCGGTCGAGGCGCAGGTCGCCGTGACCCAGACTCCTGATGCGTTCTGGAACTGCTCGTACGAGTTGATGCTGTAGCCTTCATTGTTCGCGCCGCCGCACTTGAAGTCATAATCCTGGATCAGTGTGCGGCTTGGAAGAACGTACGTGCCGGCGCTGTAAACAACGTGGGTCACGCACGTACTATTCGCCGCGAGCGCAGAGCTGGACATCGCGCCGGCCCCGACCATGACGGCGAGGGAGGCGAGGACGGCGGTGAGGAACTTTCGCATTTGACTCCTTTTGGGGGCTTGACACAGGACCCGAAATCTGGTAGAATCGGGACATGGAAACTACTCTCATCGTACTTCGCGGCGGTTCACACAACGGGCAAGTCTTGTTGTGGGATCGGCCCACTCTCTACATGCCCGTACTTCCTGCTCGAGCAGCGGGTCTGGACGTGTCCGGTCTTTCGTCGGTTGCCCTTCCAACGAGCGAGACATACGAGCGTTCTTGGCCCCGCCGGCACGAGCTGATTGCTGATCTGTCCGGCGTTGAGATCCCGACCAACGGATTCGTCTCCACGAACGACATCCCCCAGAGAGCGGCGGAAGTGTTTGATCGACGGCCTTGACATTGGGCTCGAGATTTGGTATAATGGGGGCATGAGCAAAAGCATGAAGACCGGCACGACCTTCCATCGAGACGGCGATCTTGCCACCCACACGATTCTGGGTCAGGACGCCACCCACTATCTCGTGCGTCGAGAGTCGTGGGGGCTCGCGGGATCTTATCGATACCGCCTGCGCAAGCCCTAGCTAGCTCGAGCAGCAGCCAAAATCCTCCGCAGAGTGTGCAGTGCGGGGGGTTAAGGCTGCGCTCGCA
>Ga0070688_100000206_pt1 | contig 31457 bp, 21 predicted proteins | sample KBSS13HmetaG_FD_64679 | JGI IMG/M metagenome (GOLD analysis project Ga0070688, IMG submission 64679) | Switchgrass rhizosphere microbial communities from Kellogg Biological Station, Michigan, USA - KBS S1-3H metaG | ecosystem: Host-associated > Plants > Roots > Rhizosphere ...
GTCGCTGTGGTTGCCGTTCTCGCGCACGTTGGTGATCTCGTTGCCTTCGATCAGGATTCCGACTCCGTCGCCGTCACCGTCGTGGTAGCGGTTGAGGTGGATCGCGTCCTCGCCGAAGGGCCCGATCAGTTCGTTGCCGATGATCGCGACGTCATCGACCGAAACGGTCGTCGTCGGCGCCGCTTCGACCCCGAAGTAGCCGCCGCTGATCCGGTTGTGGGCAACGGTCATCCCACTCGAAGCCGGCTGCACCTGGACTTCACCGTCGACCGTGAAGCGTTCCAGGGTCAGGTTGGCGCCGGCCATCGTCGCCCCGGCGACGGTCGCCTGGCCGGGGTGCTCGGCACGGACGACGACCCGGCTCGCCGGCGTCGCCGAGAGCTCCAGCTCGCCGTAGGTCCCGTCGGCGAGGCAGATCACCTCGCCGCCTTCGACTCCGGCCACCTCGAGCCGGAACTCGGCGAGCGAGGAGGCAGTGGTCGTGCACCCAGGCGTCGGCGGATCGGGGGGGATGGGGGGTTCGGCCGGTGGCCCGGGCGAGGGCTCCGCTGGGCCCTGGCTCGGGGGCGCCTCGCCGGGCGTATGAACCGGAACCTTCCGCGGCTTGCTTACGGCCACCCGCTGGGCGACACCGACCACCGGCGCCGGGGCCGCCACCTGCGCCTCTCCCACGCTGCCCGCGAAGCCGGCGCTCGCGAGCAGCAGGGGGACCAGGAGGTTCAGGGCACGGCCGCCTACCTGGCCGCGTAGTGCTGGGCGATCTGGGTCGCGGTCAAGGCCTGGTTGTAGATCGCGACCTCGTCGAGCGTGCCGGCGCCGAACAGCGAGCTGCCGTTGCGCGACATGAAGTTGAGGGTCGAGTTGGCGAAGTTGCCGGCACCGGTCCCGCTCGACCCCTTGGTGATCGAGACCGCGACCCCGTCGACGTAGGCGAGGATCTGCTGCGAAGCGGTCGCGGTGGTGTTGAGGACGATCGCGTAGTGGTGCCAGACGCCGGCCGAGGGCCGGGTGAAGTAGGCGTTGTTGCGGGAGCCGTTGCGGCCGAGCGCCACTTCGAAGCGGCTGCTCGAAGTGGTCGAGTTCGGGTTGATCACGAAGGCGCCGTTGTTGTTGGTGTTGTTGGCGGTGAACTCGAAGGCGATGTCGTCGTTGTTGGCGAACGTCGTCCATTTCATCCAGAACTCGATCGTCACTTTCGAGGTGCCGGAGAGGTTGACCGAGGCGGCAGCGTTGTCGTTGACGCCGTCGAAGCTCGCCGCGGTGTTGGGGTCGAGCGTCAGGTTGCCGGCGCTGCCCAAGATGACGCCGTTGCGGGCCGTCGCCGTGCTGGTGCCGACCGAGTCCGCCAGCGAGGTGCCGGAGGTCTCGCCGAGGCGCCAGTAGTCGACGAGGCCGGCGGTCGAGCGGACCGCGTTCTCGTAGGGCCCGCGCACGGTGACGGTGCGGGTGGTCGTCGCCGTCGCCCCGAGGTTGTCGGTCACCCGCAGCCCGATCGTGCGGTTGCCGCCCGTCGGGTAGGAGCTGCTGGCGGTGGCGGTGGTGCCGGTGTTGAGCTCGTAGGTGCCGTTGCCGTCGAGGTCCCATTCGTATTTCGCGACGGTTCCATCGGGGTCGCTGGAGCCGGAGCCGTTGTAGGTGACCGTCTGGCTGGTCAGAGCCGGGTTCGGCGTCGCCGTGAAGGAAGCCGTCGGGGCCCGGTTGGTGACCGTCAGTGACCTGGTGGTGGTCGCGGTGGCGCCGTTGCTGTCGGTGACGCGGAGGCCGATGGTCAGCGTCTGCACGCTCGCGTAGGAGCGGCTGGTCGAGGACGTGGTCCCGGTGCTGGTCTCATACGTGCCGTTGCCGTCGAGGTCCCATTCGTATTTGGCGATCGTCCCGTCGGGGTCGCTGGAGCCGGAGCCGTTGAACGTCACCGTGGTTCCGGTCGGCGCCGGGTTCGGCGAGACCGTGAAGGAGGCGGTCGGCGGCCTGTTTTCGATCACGATCGTGCGCGTGGCCGTCGCTTTGGCGCCGCCGCTGTCGGTCACCTGCAGGCCGACCGTGCGAGTCCCGGGTTTCGCGTACGCCGCGCTCGTCGTCGGTTTCCCGAAGCCGGAGATCTCATACGTGCCGTTGCCGTCGAGATCCCAGGCGTATTCGACGATCGTCCCGTCGGGGTCGCTGGAGGCGCTGCCGTCGAAGACGATCTGGGTGCCGCTCAGCGCCGGGTTCGGGGTGGTGGTGAAGGAGGCCGAGGGGGCGCGGTTCTGGGCGGTGACGCTGCGGGTGGTCGTCGCCGTGGCGCCGCCGTTGTCGGTCACCCGCAGGCCGACGGTGCGAGCCCCGGGCGTGGCGTAGGTAGTGGTGGCGGTTGCCGTCGCTCCGGTGTTGGTCTCGTAGCTGCCGTTGCCGTCGAGGTCCCATTCGTAGTTGGCGACGGTGCCGTCGGGGTCGCTGGAGGCGGCTGCGTTGAAGCTGACCGTGGTCCCGGTCGGAGCCGTTTCGGGGGTGGCGGTGAAGGAGGCCGTCGGCGCCGCGTTCTGGATCACCAGGGCTTTGGTCGCGACCGCGGTGGCGCCATCGCTGTCGGTCACCCGCAGGCGGATCGTCCGTTCGCCGACGCTGCCGTAGCTGCCGCTGATCGCGGGAGTCGTGCCGGTGTCGGTCTCGTAGGTTCCGTCGCCGTTCAGGTCCCACTCGTATTTGACGATCGAGCCGTCGCTGTCTTTGGAGGCGGTGGCGTCGAAGCTCACCGTCGCCCCGATCGAGGCCGGGTTCGGCGCAGCGGTGAAGGAGGCGGTCGGGGGGCTGTTCTGGATCGTCACCGTGCGCGTCGCGGTTGCCGTCGCGCCTTTGTTGTCGACCACCTTGAGACCGATCTGGCGGTCGCCGGCCGTCGCGTAGCTGCGGGTGACGGCGGCGGCGGTGCCGGTGTCGGTCTCGAAGGTGCCGTTGCCGTCGAGGTCCCAGAGGTATTTGGCAATCGAGCCGTCGGGGTCTTTCGAGGCGGAGGCGTCGTATTTAACGCTGGCGCCGGTCAGCGCCGGGTTCGGCGTAGCCGTGAACGAGGCTTCGGGCGCGGCATTCGGGATCGAGAGCGCGTAATGGCCCGCGACTTCGCTTGCGCTCAGCGCCCGACCGTAGAGCGCCACCTCATCGAGGTCACCGGCGCCGAAGAGGCCGCCGGCGGCGCGGGACATCAGGTAGAGGTTGGCGTCGGCGAAGGCCGAGGCGCCGGTGCCGCTCTCGACCTTGGTGTAGGCGACCGGGGATCCGTCCACGTAGGGGACGATCTGTTCGGAGGCCGGCGCCGCCGTATCGAGGACGAAGGCATAGTGGTGCCAGGCTCCGGCCGAGGGGCGGGCGAAGATCGAGACGTTGCGGGAGGACCCGATCCCGATCCCGACGGCGAAGCTGCCGTAGCTGCTGTTCGGGTCGACGAGGAAGCCGCCCGGCGCGGAGTTGAAGTTTTCGGTCAGCTCCATCGCCAGTTCGTCGTTGTTCTGCCAGGCGTCCCACTTCATCCAGAACTCGACCGTCACTGCGGTCTTGCCCCCGAGCTGCACGGGAGCGGTGGCGGCGTCGTTGACGCCGTCGAAGCTGACGGCCGTATTCGGGTCACCCGCCAGAGCGCCGCCCGCGCCGAGGGTCGGTTCGCCGCTGGCGGTCGCCGTGTTGGTGCCGGCGCTGTCGAGGAGCGCCGGGCCGACCGCCTCACCGAGGCGCCAGTAGTCGAGCAGGCCGGAGGTTTTAAGGATGCCTTCGGAGTAGGTCGGCTGCGGGCTGCCTTCTTCTTCGGGCCCGGCTTCGCCTTCGACCGTAAGCACCCGCACCGCCGAGGCGGTGGCGCCTTTGTCGTCGGTCACCCGCAGGTGGACGCTGACTGCGGCCGCGGCGGAGTAGGCGCGGCCGGCGGTCGGCGTCGTCCCGGTGTCCGTCTCATAGCTGCCGTTGCCGTCAAGATCCCACTCGTATTTGGCGATCGTGCCGTCGGCGTCGCTCGAGGCCGAGGCGTCGAAGCTCACGGTTTCCCCGACTTTCGCCGAGGCCGGGGCCTGGAAGCTGGCGACCGGGCGTTTGTTGGCGACGTCGCTGTTGAAGTGTTCGGCGACGGTCGCGCCGCTGAGGGCGCGGTTGTAGAGCGCCAGCTCGTCGAGGTCGCCGGCGCCGAAGAGACCAGCGGCGGCGCGCGACATCAGGTAGAGGTTCGATTTGCCGAAGGCAGGAGCGCCGCTGCCGCTATCGGCCTTCTGGTAGGCGACCGGCTGGCCGTCGACGTAAGGGGTGATCTGGCTTGCCGCCGGCGCGGTCGTGTCGATCGCGAAGGCGTAGTGGTGCCAGGCGCCCGCCGAGGGGCGGGTGAAGAAGACGGTGTTGCGCGAGGTGCCGCTGCCGATCCCGACCCCGAAGGTGCCGCCGAACTGGGGCGCGTTGGGGTCGACGAGGAAGCCGCCGGGGACTTCGTTGAAGTTGCTGGTGAACTCCATCGCCAGGTCGTCGTCGTTGGCGTAGGAGGTCCATTTCATCCAGAACTCGACCGTGATCGCGCTGCTGTTGCCGAAGTCGACCGGGGCGGTTGCGGCGTCATCGCTGCCGTCGAACCGGGCCGCCTTGTCGCTGTCGTGGGGGACGCCGCCGGCGACGCCGAGGGTGGGGCCGCCGCTGGTCGTCGCCGTCTTGCCGCCGACCAGGTCGGCGAAGCTGGTGCCGCTGGTCTCGTGCAGGCGCCAGTAGTCGATCAGCCCGGCGGTGTCGAGGACGGTCGGGCTGTAGTTGCTGGTCACTTCTTCTTCCGGCGGCGCTTCGCCTTCGACCGTGACCGTCCGGGTAGTGGTCCCGGCGCCGCCGCCGTTGTCGGTCACCCGCAAGCCGACGACGACCGGGCCTCCGGCCGTGTAGACGTGGCTGGCGGTCGGCGTGGTGCCGGTCGAGGTCTCGAAGCTGCCGTTGCCGTCGAGATCCCACTCGTATTTGGCGATCGTGCCGTCGGGGTCTTTCGAGGCCGAGGCGTCGAAGTTGACCGTTTCACCGACTTTCGCCGTCAGTGGTGCCGTGAAGCTCGCCTGCGGGCGTTTATTGGCGCTTTCGCTGTTGAAGTGTTCGTCGATCGTGCCGGCGTCGAGGGCCCGTTCGTAGATCGCCACCTCGTCGAGGTCGCCGGTACCGTAGAGGCCGGCGGCTGCCCGGGACATCAGGTACAGGCTCGAGTTGGCGAAGTTGCCGGCGCCGGTGCCGCTGTCGAGCTTGGTGTAGGTGACCGGTTTGCCGTCCACGTAGGGGGTGATCTGCTGGGCCGCCGACGCCGCCGTGTCGAGGACGAAGGCATAGTGGTGCCAGACCCCGGCCGAGGGACGGGCGAAGAAGACGTTGTTGCGGGAGGCCCCGATCCCGAGGCCGACTCCGAAGGTCCCGGAGAGCTGCGGCGCGTTGGGGTCGACGAGGAAGCCGCCGCCCGTTTCGTTGAAGTTTTTCGTCAACTCCATCGCCAGCCGATCGTCGTTGGCGTAGGAGTTCCACTTCATCCAGAACTCGATCGTCACCGCTTTGGTTTTCGAGAGGTCGACGGCGGCCCCGGCGGCGTCGTCGACGCCGTCGAAGCGAGCCGATTTGTCGGAGTCGTTGGGGACTCCGCCGGCGACGCCCAGGGTCGGGCCGCCGCTGGTGGTGGCCGGGCTGGCACCGACGCTGTCGGCGAAGCTGGTGCCGCTGGTCTCGTTCAGGCGCCAGTAGTGGGCGAGGCCGGGAGTGCTGAGCACCGTGGGGCTGTAGTTGCTGACGCCGTTGCTGACGACGGTGATCGTCGTCGCCGCCGTTCCGGTCTTACCGCCGTTGTCGGTGACCCGCAGGCCGACCGTGACTTCGCCGGAGCTGTTGTAGGTGCGGCTGGCGCTCGGCGTCGTCCCGGTGCTGGTCTCATAGCTGCCGTTGCCGTCGAGGTCCCACTCGTATTTGGCGATCGTGCCGTCGGCGTCGCTCGAGCCGGCGGCACTGAAGCTCGTCGCTTCCCCGGTCAGCGGCGCGTTCGGGGTCGCGGTTATGGAAGCGGTCGGCGGCTGGTTGTTGATCACCGTCACCGTCCGCACCGCGAGGTCGGTGGCGCCGCCGTTGTCGGTCACCCGCAGGCGGGCGTTGACTTCGCCCTCGGCGGCGTAGCTGCGGGTCGCTTTCGGGTTGCTGCCGGTCGAGGTCTCGAAGCTGCCGTTGCCGTCGAGGTCCCACTCGTATTTGGCGATCGTGCCGTCGGGGTCTTTCGAGGCCGAGGCGTCGAAGGTGACCGTGGTGTTGGTTTTGGTCGGGTTCGGGGTGACGGTGAAGCTGCCGTTCGGGGCGCGGTTGGATCCACCCGGGTCGAGGGTGATGCCTTCCGGGGTTTCCGGTTGGGCGCCCATGTCGGAGAGGACGTTGTAGGTCGCCTGTTCGATCCGTTCGTCAGCCTGGTCCTGCAGGCCCTCGGCCCACTGCATCGTGCCGCTGGCGAAGACCAGCGCCCCGCTCGGAGCCTGGTACTTGACGGCGTTGACCGTCCCGGGCTGTCCAGGGGGCGGCGTGGTGTTGCGGAGCCGGCCCTCGTCCTGGATCCAGGAGTTGTCGGGTGCCGTCTGGACGTTGCTCGAGGTCAGTTTGACCACGTCGGCGGGCTGGTGGGCGAGGTACTGCGCCTGCGTCGGGACCGCGTCCCACTCCCAGCCGACCAGCCTGTCGCCGATCGAGGTGGTCGTGTTTTCGGAGACGCCGGTATTGCGCCAGACGCGGTCGGCGGCGAATTCGTCGGCGGCGTTGCCGGCGGGAATCGTCAGCGGGAAGGTGCGAGCGTCGTTGTCGCCGAAGTACATCACCCCGAAGAGCTGGTTCTCGGGCATGTCGGGGCCGACCCGGCCGCCGGCCGGCGCCGAGGGGTCCCCGGGCGGCGCGCCGTTGTCGCGGAACGTCGTCGTCGAGTTCTGCGGGTTGTCGTCGGCGGTGCCGGCTTTGCCGTCGAGGCCGAGGGCGTCGTCGGCGGTTCCTTTGAGGCCGTCCGGGCCCCAGTCGTTGTCGCTGACGGTGCCGTTGCCTTCCGAGCCGCTGCCCTGGACGGTCTTGTAACAGACGAGGGTGCGGTTGCCGTCCTCGTAGCGGACCTTCCAGTAGGCGGTGTTGGCGCTGAAGGAGGCGATGTTGACGCCGGCGTCCCGGGCTTTGAGGAAGCCGTCGAACTGCGGCAGCGACCAGTACTCGGCGTGGCCGGAGATGGCGATCGTGTCGTGGTCGCGCAGCTGTGCCGGTTCGGCATGGACCTGGACGTCGTCGGTGTAGGAGACGTCGTAGCCCTGCTTCTCGAGCCAGAAAAGAAGTTCGAAGTCGGGGCCGAGGAACCAGTTCATCCGCGCCCCCGCCTGGGCGTAGGGCCGGTTGAAGGAGACCTTCACGGCGCGGTCGGTTCCGGAGACCGTGTTTTCGCCTTCGTAGCCCCAGTACAGGGACTTGCCGCCGAAGAGGTTGTAGGCCTGGTAGCTGGCGACGGGAAGGACGTAGAGCAGCTTCGAGGGGGTGGCGCGTTTGTCGTCGCGGACGGTGAAGACGACCTCGGTCTGGTCGCCGGTCGAGGCGGTCAGCTTCGCCAGGTAGACGCCGGAGGCGGGAAGGGCGCTGCCGGGGATCGTGTAGGTCGCGGCCCAGTTGCCGCAGTCGACCTGCCCGGTGGTCGGGTCCATCGCTTTGCAGGTGAAGTCGTTGTTGATCGCGACGTTGGAGGCGCTGTGGACGAGGCGTCCGCCGGTGCCCTGGTAGTAGCCCATCCGGTAGACCTGGATTCCCACCGTCCGGGTCGGCGAGACCGGGCCGTTGCGGCCGATCTTGAGGATGACGCTTTCGCCGAGGTTGACGCTCGACTTGGTCGTGAAGCCGCCGAGGTTTTTGCTGTATTCGCTGACTTCCCAGCCCGAGGAGCCGGTTTTGCACTGGTTCTCGTTGACGACCGGGTTGGCGTTCGGGCAAGTCGCGGCGCCGGCGCTTGCCGGGCCGATCGAGGCGATGAGGAGGAAGAGCCCGACGGCGCAGGCGGCTAGTAGTCGCATAGTCCAATTGTCCCGGCGCTCGGTCGGGCGGAAGGACCAAATACGTCCAGATCTAGCGGTCATCGGTTCAAGTTCCTCCTACGGCGCGCTGCGCCGTGCGGCGCACCCGGGGCACGCCGATCGCATTGATTGGGGTGGGCAGGACACGTCGGGTCAGCTCGGCGACGTCGTTCCAGACGACGGGGAAGAAGCTGCGCAGGGCGGCGAGGTAGACGGCGCCGCCGAGGACTCCGACCGCGAGCAGGAAGAGGGGGACCGGCACCCCGGCGTTTCGCATCAGCTCGGCGGCGGGGAAGGCGACGCCGAGCAGCAGCAGGCTGCTGGCGAGGGCCGGCCAAAGGTCGGTGACGAGGCGCCGCACCGGGATCTCGAGGACGCGGCGGAAGAGGAAGCCGTAGACGGCGACGAGGAGGACGATGTGGACCGCGACGACGCCGAGGGCGAGGGCGATCGTGCCGTGGGGCGCGGCGATCCAGGAGACAAAAAGGTAGAGGGAGAGCAGGGCCAGGTTGAAGCCGAGGAGCGCCCGCGGCTTGCCGGCGGCGAGCATGATCTGCGGGTAGCCGGTGAGGATCGCGGCGATCATCCCGGCGACGCAGAGGATCTGGACCGGGCCCACGGCCGGCGCCCAGCGCTCGCCGAAGAGCCAGGGGACAAGGTCCGGCGCGACGACGATCAAGAGGGCCAGGAGCGGTACAAGGACGGCGGCGTGGATTCGCGTCGCCCGCTCGTGGAAGCGCCGCAGCTGGCCGAGGTCCTTGGTCCGCGAGTAGACCGGGAAGGCCAGCCGGATCATGATCCCGCTGATCTTTTCCTGGTAGACGACGCCGAGCTGGAAGGCGCGCCAGAAGATTCCGACCTGGCTGGCGCTGAGGCGGACGGCGGCGACCGCGAGGGTCGCGTTGGTAATCGCGACCGAGGTCATGCCGGCGCCGGAGGCCGGCAGCCCGAAGGCCATCACCTCGCGCAGCTCCTGGCGGTGCCAGAGCGGGGGAGGGGGCGGCGCCGCCGCCAGCAGGAGGACGGTGGTGACCACGGCCCCGCAAAGGGCACCGAGGACGATCGCCGGGGCGTCGAGCCCGGAGCCGACCGCGAGGGCGACCGCGGTTGCCGAACCGATCCCCAGCGAGAACATTTCGATCAGGCTGATGCGGCGGAAGTCGAGGCGGCGCCAGAGCAGGCTGCGGGAGACGGCGCCGATCCCGGCCAGGAGGAAGACCGGCGAGATCATCACCAGGAGGCGGGCCGGGCCCTGGCCGAACAGCGGTTCCCCCAGCGGCCGCGCCAGCAGCACGACCAGCGAAGTGAGGAGGGCGCCGGTGAGGATGCTGGCGAGCATCGCCGCCTCACCGTGGGCGGGGTCGATCGTCTTGCGCTGGACGAGGGCGCTGCCGAACCCCTCGAAGGTGAAGATCACCGCCAGCGGAACGAGGATCAGCGGCACGACCGCTTCGCCGAACCCCGAGGGGGGAATCAGCCTGGCGAGGACGATCGCCGAGGCGAAGGTGATCGCCTCGATCGCGATCCGCCCGGCAGTCGTCCAGCGCACGCCGGCGACGGCGGCGTCCTTCAGCTCCTCGTGGGAGAGCTGGTCCTGATCAGAGTCTGGGGGCCCCACGTAGGACCAACGGCCGGCGAGGCGTGGACTTGCACCGCAAGCCGCGACAGTCCACACCCGTTATTTGAGCGGATGAGCGCAAGTCACGCGATTTACACCTTCGACGACATGACCTGGGCGGCCGCGCAGCGGCGCGGGATGTGCTTCCCCCAGGACCAGCTGGTGCTGGCGATGCTGCGGGAGCCGGCGATCGAGCGCCTGCTCGTCTGCGATCGACCCCGCAGCGCCCCGGTCAAGTGGGCTAAGGACCTGATCGAGCGACCCGTCCGGTTCGAGGCGAGCGAGCGCGCCCGCCTCTGGCAGCCGCTGCGCCTGCGCCGCCAGGACCCGACCGGGGTGGCGGCGCTGCGGCGGGCGTATCGGCGCTACGACCGGCGGCTGCAGCGGACGGCGGAGCGGGCCGGCCTCGAGCGGCCGGCGGTGATCACCTCGCAGCCGTTCCTCGCCGGCTTCGCCGATCTGACGTGGGCGGGACCGGTGACCCTGTATGCCAGCGACGACCTCTCCGCCCACCGCGACTACCAGCCCTGGCGCGAGGGCCTCTTGGCCGCCTACCGCTCGGTCTCCGAGCGCGGTCGCCGCGTCTGCGCGGTCAGCAGCGCGATCATCGAGCGGATCGACCCGCAGGGCCCCGCGGCGGTGGTTCCGAACGGCGTCGACCCGGGCCTCTGGGTCGAGCCGGGGCCGCCGCCGAGCTGGTTCGAGGAGCTGCCGGGGCCGCGCTTCCTCTACGTCGGCACCCTCGAGGAGCGCCTCGACGTGAGCGCACTGCGGGAGCTGGCGCGGGCCTGGCCGCGCGGCTCGGTCGTCCTCGTCGGGCCTCTGACCAACCCCACGCACCTCGGACCGCTGCTGGCGGAGCCGAACGTCGTCCTCCACGGTCCGGTCGCACGCGAGGAGGTCGCCGCCCTCGCCCGCGCCGCCGACGCCTGCCTGCTCCCGCACCGCCGCACCCCGCTGACCGAGGCGATGAGCCCGCTGAAGCTCTACGAGTACCTGGCCTCCGGGACGCCGACCGTGGCCACCGACCTGGAGCCGGTGCGCCGCGTCGACGGACCTGTCATGCGGGTGCCGCCGGGGGGCGACTTCGTCGCCGGTGTGCGGCTGGCACTGGCCGCCGGACCGGCTGACGAGGCCGATCGCCGCCGCTTCATCGCCGCCAACTCCTGGTCGGCGCGGACCGCCGAGGTGCTGGCGCTAGCGCTCGGCGACGAGGTGGAGGCAGTCCCCCTCGAAGAAGCGGTCGCTCAGGAATAGGAGCGGGGCGAGCGCCCAGGCGAGGAGGCGGAAGCCGCGCCCCTCGTAGCGCAGGTTGCCGAAGGTCGCGTACTGCAAGCTGCCCAGCGGGCTCGGCCGCATCGAGGCGGCGGTCGTCTCGACCGGGCGCAGGCCGGCGCTCTGCACCAGCGTCGCCAGCGAGCCGCGGTCGAAGTGCTGGAGGTGGCGCGGCAGGTCGAGCTGGAACCAGGCGGAGCCGAAGAGGCGCCGGTGCCAGCTGCCGAAGTTGGGGACGGCGATCGCCAGCAGGCCGCCGGGGCGCAGCAGCCGGGCGGCTTCTTCGACCGCGCGGGCGGGCTCGTCGATGTGCTCGAGCGAGTGGTTGAAGAGGATCGCGTCGAACTCGCCCTCGCCCCAGGGGGCGTCGGCGAGGGTCCCGGCGACCGCCTCGACCCCGAGCGCCCGCGCGTGCTCGGCCGCCGCCGCGGAGGGCTCGATCCCGGCGACGCTCCAGCCCCGGCCCTTGAAGACGGCGGCGAGCTCGCCGGTCCCGCAGCCGACGTCGAGGAGGCGGCCCGGCGGCCGCTTCCAGACCCGGCGATAGGGGCCGAAGCGGGCAATCGCCCGCCGCTGCAGGTCACCCACCCGTTGGCCCAGCGAGCGCCGGCCGCTGAGGTTCGGCTCATAGGCGCTGTAGCTCTCGGGGTAGTAGGTGGCGAAGTCCTCCGGCGCCAGCCGCGGGTGCGTGAAGGCGAGCCCACAGGCCGGGCAGGAGAGGACCTCGAAGTGCCCCGGCGCTCCGGTCAGGCGGTCGTGCCCGTCGAGCAGCACCGCCGGCCGCTCGCTGGCGGCTCCGCATCCCGGGCAGGCGCTCACGGGTTCAGCCTCCCGGTCCGGTCGTGGGCGAGTACGAAGACGACTGCGGCGATGAAGCAGAGCAGGTAGGGCAGCTGCGGGAAGGAGAGGAAGTCGAGCAGGGCGCCGCTGACGAGGGCCACGCAGATCGACGCCGAGGCCGCCATCGCCGGCGGTCCCCGGTCGGGGTCGCCGGAGCGGGCGACGCGGTTGGCCTCGACGAAGGAGGTGAGGAGGATCGAGAGGTAGGCGACGATTCCCAGTAGCCCAACCCCGATCGCGAGGGTCAGGTAGAGGTTGTCGAGGATCCGGTGTTTCTTCTGGTCGTAGCTGCCGTAGCCGCGCCCGAGCAGCGGGTGCTCGGCGATGTCCGGCGTTACCGCCTCGTAGTCGCTGACCCGGTCCTGGGTCGTGTCGACTTTGTTGACGGAGCCGGGGGAGAACTGGTCGACGACGCCGCCGAGGGCACCCGGGGCGGTGAAGTGGATTACGACCACGAGGACCAGCGCGAGCGGGGTCAGGCGCAGCATCTGCCGCGGCCGGTAGGCGGTGAGGACGAGGATGCAGACCAGCGGCCCGACCATCGCCGTCTTCTTCTGCGTCGCCACCGCACCGGCGATCAGCACCACCACCGCGAGCCCGTAGAGGATCCGCTGCGGCCGCTCCTTCGCACCCAGCAGCCAGGCGAGGGCGAAGGGAAGCGCCATCGAGAACATCACCGCGGCGGCGAGCGGGTGGACGCCGGGCCCGTAGATCTGCTCGCGGCCGATCGAGTCGATGCCCCCGATCCCTTCGGGCCGCACGTAGCCGGGGAAAAGCGGCCCGATCCAGTCGTGGAAGGGGTTGATCCCGAGGCGGTACTCGACCACGACCCCGATCGCGGTGACGCAGGCGAGGACGAGCATCGCCTTCAGCATCTTTGTCACCTCGGAGGCGCGGAGGATCGAGGCCGCGAGGCCGAAGAAGACGAGGTAGGAGATGAGCAGGGCGAGCTGCTTGGTCGCCAGGTCCATCTCGCCGATCCGGACCAGCGTTTCCCCCTGCACGACGATGCTGATCGCCGCGATCGCGACGAAGGCCGCGAAGGCCCAGTGGATCGGGCTCAGCCGCAGCGGCCAGCGGTGGCGGACGGCGCGGACGCTGAGCAACCAGAAGGCGACGAGGAGGACCAGCAGCGGCCGGTCGAGGGTGGCGTCGATCGGCCCGCCGACCGGCAGCTTGACGCTGTCGAACGGAACCAGCCAGAGCATCGCCACGAAGGAAAAGAGGGCCCAGGGAAGGAGCCTCGTGGTCGCCGGCCAGTCAGCGGTCTGGCTCTCCGGCCGCAGTAGTGACGCTTCGCCCGTCCGCCGCACCGAGCCGACGGGCTGCCCGAGCAGTGGGCGGGACCCGGTCGTCGCCTCCATTAGCGCAGGTGCGTCGTGGCGTGCGGGGCTATCGGCCCGTCGGGATCCTCGCCGGCGAGACGGGGATCGAAGGGGTCGGGGTCCTCCACCGGCTGGATCGGCATCGCCGCCGGCTCCGGGTGGTCGAGCTTGTTGAGGGCCCGCCAGCGAGCGACAAAGGTCGGCAGGACAAGGATCACGGCACAGCCGAGGCCGAAGACGAGGAGGAAGGCGAGGACCATCAGGATCAGATTGTTGGAGCCGCCTAGCGTGCCGCCCTCGGGGGCGCCGAGCTGCCGCACGGTGACGCCCTGCCGTACCGGTTTGCCGCTGGCCCGCAGCTTGTCTACATAGCTCTTCAGGGTCTGGAAGGAGGCGGCGGCGAGGGCGACGGCGCGGTCGGTGGTCGCCGCCTGCGCGGAGACGGTGAGGATCGGAACGCCTTCCTGGGCGGTGAAGACGAGGCGGTTGCCGGCGCCTTCCTGGAGCAGTTCGTCGGCCCGTTCACCGGAGGGCTGGGCGGCGTATTCCTGCTGGCCGGTGGCGGGGCTGAAGGGGCCGCTGGTCGAGATCGCTTCCGCCGGGATGCCGGCGCGCTTGGCGATCTCCTCGCGGGCGGCGAGGCTGCTCAGGTACTGGCCGTAGATTTTCGCCCGCGTCGCCAGGGCATCGAGTTCGCCGGCTTCGGCGCCCGTCACCAGGGTCGAATTGGTGGAGTCGACGAGGATCTGGCTGGAGGCCGCGGCCACCGTCAGCGAGCGCTTTTCGAGGCTCGGCGGGGCGGGGGAGAAGCGGTAGGCGGAGAGGATCGCGGCGAAGAGGGCGAGGACGACCACAAGCCCGACGAGGAACTTGCGCTGCCACAGCTCTCGGGCGATTTCGACCAGTGCCATCGGACTAAGAACGCATGAAAAACGTAGGAACTTTCACCGGTGCCGAATCGCCCGCCGCGCGCACGCGATCACGCAGCTCCTGGGCGACGAAGCGGCGGTAGCTCTCGTCCTCGACCCGGCTCTCCCGCCGCGCCGCCGCACGCAGGTAGCCGTAGAGAAAGGCGAGCCCGGAGAGGCCGCGCGGGCGCAGGCGGGCGACTTTGAGCGAGCGCAGGCCGACCCACCAGAAGCCGTAGCGGAGGATGTAGGCGCACTGACCATGGCGGGCGCGGCCGCGGAGGGTGCCGCTGCGGGTGGCGACCGGGCGATGGTGGCGCGCCTCGGGCTGGGGCAGCGAGCGGGTCTCGAAGCCCTTCATGCGGGCGTAGGTCTCGTCGATCGTGTCCCAGCCGAGCCGCTCCTGGATGCCGCCGATCGCTTCGAAGCAGGAGCGGCTGTACAGCTTGAGGGCGCCGCGGACGTGGGTGGGAGGCACCTTGGCCGCCCGCCACTCGCCGTCCTCCCGCTCCAGCAGGGTGCCGCCGGCGATCCCCAGGGACGGCTCAGCCGCGAAGCGCGCCAGCAGGTCCTCGAGGTAGGTCGGGGGGAGCTCGACGTCGGCGTCGAGCTTGCCGACGTGGGTGAACCCGCAGAGGTCGACGCCGGCCAGGGCTTCGTTGAAGGCAACGGCCTCGGCGGCGACCGCGAGCCCGTCCTCGCCTGGCTCGGCGGTTCGCTCCGGCGAGCGGCGGACCTCGAGGAACGGCGTCTCGGCGGCGAGGCGGTCGAGCAGGGCGGGGGTCTCGTCGGTGGAGCCGTCGTCGACGATCAGCCAGAGGTCGGGCGGGCGGGTCTGCGCCTGCACGGCGCGCACCGTGCGCTCCAGGTGGTCGGCCTCGTCGCGAGCCGGGGTGATCAGGAGCAGGCGCTCCACCTCAGCGGCTCCGCGCGTGCTCGACCAGGCCGTCGACGAGCGCGAGGTAGCGCTTGCACTGCCGCCGCCACTCGATCTCGGCGAGCCGCTGCGAGGCGCCGCGCGCCCGCGCCAGGGCGGTGTCGGGCGCCCGCCGGATTCCTTCGATCGCGGCGGCAAAGGAGGCCGGGTCGCCCGGTTCGGCGAAGAGCACGTCGTCGCCGAAGTAGCGCTCGATCACCGGCAGCCGGGAGGCGACCACCGGCAGTCCCATGTGGACGTACTCGAGCAGCTTGACCGGCAGCAGCAGCTCGGTGAAGTCGTCTTCGAGGGTGGGTACGACGCCGAGGTCGGCTTCTTCGAGGCGGGCGGGGATCTCATCGACCGGGGTCGGCTCCGGGGCGACGTAGACCCCATCCGGCGCCTCCTCGGCGGCGATCTTCGCCAGCCCGCGCGCCGCCTCCGCGTCGGAGCCGAGGACGTCGAGGTGGACCGGGACGCCGCGGGCGCGCAGCATTGCCACCGCCCGCACCAGGTTCTCGACCCCGAAGCGCTCGGCGAGGCCGCCGTGGTAGACGACCCGCAGCTCGCCCTCGCCGCTCGGCACCGAAGGCTCCCTGCGCTCGCCGAAGATCCGCTCGTCCGGGGTGTTCATCACGACCTCGGTCCGCTCGGCACCGACCCCGCGGGAAGCGAGCAGGTCGCGCGCCTCCGGGGTGACGAAGACGAGGCCGTCGGCGAGGGCGGCGCTGACCCGCTCCTCGGTCCGGACCGCCCGCACAAGGGGGTGCCCGGGTGAGCGGTCGAAGAGGGTGGCGAAGAGCTCCGGGAAGGTGTCGTGGAAGTTGAGGATCAGCGGCGTGCCTCGCAGCTTCGGCCGCCAGGCGGCGAAGACGAGGGCGTCGGGCATGTTGTGGATCTCGACCAGGTCGAAGGGCTCTTCGCGGTCGAGCGCGCTGACCTTGCGCGCAGCCCCGGCGAGGAACCTGGCGTTGCCGCTCAGGTAGGCGCGGGCGCCGCCCCGGGGCTTGCCGGCGGCGGCCCGGTGCAGAGCGATCTCGCCGTTGCCGACGGGGAACTCGACGTCGTCGTTGAGGCAGACGCAGTCGACCCGGTCGCCGCGCTCGGCCAGCGCCCGCGCCTGCCGCTGGATCCGCGAGTCGACGACGAAGTCCGAGTAGTGGACCATGCAGACCCGCAGCCCACCGCGGCGCGCGGAGGCCGGTGGAGCCTCAGTTATCGGTCGGGACTTCAAAGCTCGTGACCGCCGCCGCGGTCTCGGCGATGTGCCAGTCCTCGATCGCGGGGAAGATCGGCAGCGAGCAGTTTTCGCCCGCCAGCCGCTCCGCCACCGGCAGGCTGCCGGGGCCGAGCCCGAGGTCGGCGTAGGCCGGTTGCAGGTGGATCGGGGTCGGGTAGTGGATCGCGCTCGCCACGCCGCAGGCGTCGAGGTGATCGCGGAGGGCGTCGCGATGGCGCGAGCGGATGACGAAGAGGTGGAAGACGTTGTCGCCGTCGGGAGCGGGCGGGACGGGCAGGTCGACCGAGCTGCCGGCGAGCGCCGCTCCAAGTGCGGCTGCGGCGTCGCGGCGTCGCTGGTTCCAGTCCTCGAGGTGGCGCAGCTTGACGTCGAGGATCGCCGCCTGCAGCGTGTCGAGGCGGTGGGTCCCGGTCGCCATCTCGTGGTGGTGGCGGGTGCCCTCCCCGTGGGAGCGCAGCAGCCGCACCCGGTGGCTCAGCTCGGGGTCGTTGGAGACGAAGGCGCCGCCGTCGCCCCAACCGCCGAGGTTCTTGGTCGGGTAGAAGCTGAAGCAGCCGGCATCGCCGAGCGAGCCGACGGGCTTGCCGCGGTAGAGCGCGCCGTGAGCCTGGCAGGCGTCCTCGACGACGCGAATCTCGCGCTCGCGGCAGAGCTCGAGCAGCGGGTCCATCTCGACCGTGCGGCCGAAGAGGTGGACCGGGATCACGCAGCGGGTCCGCTCGGTGATCGCGTCGGCGACGATCTCGGCGGTGATCAGCGCAGTCTCCTCCTCGACGTCGACGATCACCGGGGTGGCGCCGACGGTGCTGACCGCCTCGGCGGTGGCGATGAAGCTGTAGGTGGGGACGATGACCTCGTCGCCGGGGCCGACGCCGAGCCCGCGCAGGGCCAGCTCCAGCGCCGCGGTTCCGGAGGAGACGCCGATCCCGTGCTCGGTCCCGCAGTAGGCGGCGAAGTTCTGCTCGAAGCGCTCGAGTTCGGGGCCGAGGGTGAAGGCCGATTCGGAGGCGATGCGCTCGACGACCGCGAGCAGCTCCGCCATCAGCTCCGGGTTGGCGTTGTCGAGGCGGATGAAGGGGACGCGTTTGCCCTCGGTAGCCGCCAGCGGCAGCGCCGTACCTGCTCCCGGGGCGTTCACTGCGCCACCCGATCGAACTCGAGGAAGAGGGCGGCGGCCTCGCGGCGGGAGCGGACGCCGAACTTGGCGAAGGCGGAGGAGAGGTGGCTCTTGACGGTGCTTTCGGAGAGGAAGAGCTGCTCGGCGATCTGCGAGTTGGTCAGGCCCTCGGTGACGAAGGTGAGGACCTGGCGCTCGCGATGCGAGAGGGCGGGGCGCTGGACGCTGGCCCGGAGCTCACGGGGGACGACCGACTGGCCGGAGCCGACGGCGCTGACCGTGACCGCGAGGGTCGACTCGATCATCGGCTCGAAGACGATCGCGTCGGCGCCGGCGTCGAGGCCGCGGCGGACCCCGGTTCCGGTGGCGGGCGGAGTGACGGCGACGATCGCGACTTCCTGCAGCTCGCGGCGGACGCGGCGCAGGTCGGCCATCTCGTCGGGCCGATCGAGGTCGCAGACAAGGACAGCGATCGCCGGAGCTTCGAGCTCGAGGCCGATCAGTTCGTCGACGCCTTCGACGAGGACGAGGTTGCTTCCCTGGTCGGCCTTATGGAGCGAGTCCTCGATCCGCCGGCGAATGCTCTCCCCGCCGGAGGCGAGGACCACGCAGAGGTGGGCAGAGGAGTTCGAGGTACTGGCGACTGGTTGTGAGAGGACGGCCACGAGTCACCAACGGGCGAGGCGGCCGAAAGCTTGCGCGCCACCACAGCGTTTCTCTCCTGGATGTCCGCCTCGTTCCACAGCGCTCCCGCCAACGACGCGCCCCACCGTTTGATCGACGACGTCAGCTTCGGCGAGGGCGCCGTCGTCTACTCGTTCACCAACCTCTACGGGTGCACGATCGGGGCGCGGACGAGGGTCGGCACCTTCGTCGAGATCCAGCGCGGGGCGGTGGTCGGCGCCAACTGCAAGATCCAGAGCCACACCTTCATCTGCGACGGAGTCCATATAGAGGACGGGGTCTTCGTCGGCCACGGCGTCGTCTTCGTCAACGACAAGCGCCCGCGGGCGACCAATCCGTCTGGCGAGCTGCAGGGCGAGGAGGACTGGGAGCTGCTCGAGACTGTGGTCGAGCGAGGCGCCGGCATCGGCTCCGGCGCGACCATTCTGGGCGGGGTGCGGATAGGAGCCGGAGCGACCATCGGCGCGGGAGCCGTCGTCGTCAAGGACGTCGCGCCCGGTGCAACCGTGGCGGGCAACCCGGCGCGACCGCTGGGGGCGTCAGCGCCAGTGCTGCAGTAGGTCGGTCTCGGGAACTTCCCGGACGAACCGGGCCGGCACGCCCATCACCACAGCCCGAGCCGGCACATCAGTGGTCACCACCGCCCCGGCCGCAACGAAAGCCTCCTCGCCGATTTCGACGCCGGGGCAGATCGTCGAGCCCCCGCCGACCCGGCAGGCCCGCCGCAGCAGCGGCCCTTCGAACTCGAACTCGTCGCCGTGCCGGTTCATCGTGTTGTCGTTGGTGAGGGTGACGCCAGGGCCGACGAAGACGTCGTCCTCAACTCGAGTGCCACCGGTGATGTAGCAGCGGGTCTGAATGCTCACCCGCTCCCCAACCACCACCCTGGGGTCGACAGAGACATAGCTGCCGACAGTGGAGCCGGCCCCGATCTCAGCCCCATCCCGAATCTGAGCGTGGTCACCGACCCGAGCTCCAGGCCCGATATGGACCCCAGAATGAATGATCACGTGCCCCCCGATCAGCGCCCCCTCGCCGATCACCACCTTGTCCCCGATCAGGAGACCAGGCGCAAGATCAGAAGGGAGGAGGTTCGGACCGGTCATAAGGCCGAGGATCGTAGCGCCGCCTCAGCCGACCACTTGCCCTTCCGCACTTCGGGGGGTCATAGCCCCCCAAATTTCGGAGAGGCGCTCGTTTGGCCTCCTTCGGATACCGGAACCTCGCAAGCTGGGGCTACGCCTGGGCGTTGATCGGGAGATGGACGACGTTTGCGTGATCATCGTCTCCCACAACGGCAAGCGCTGGCTTGACGGGTGCCTGAGCACCCTTTTCGCCAACTCGGGGGATCTGGCGCTCGATGTGGTTGTCGTCGACAACGGCAGCGACGGCTCGGCTGCCTATGTCGAGGAGTGGTTCCCTCGCGCTCGCACGATCCGCTGCGCGAACCGGGGCTTCGGCGCCGCGAACAATGTTGCGCTGGCGACTGCCAAGGCCCGCTACGTGCTCTTCCTCAACCCGGACACCGAATTGATCGGGGGCAGCCTCGAAGACCTGGTCCACGTGCTCAATCGCAGGCCTGGCGTCGGTCTGGCGGGGGCCCGTCAAGTGGGAAGCGACGATCGGCTGGCGCCGACCATTCGGCGCTTTCCCTCCACCCTCAACATGCTCGCGGAAGCGCTTGCGGTCGAGCGGGTGCCGATCGCCCGGCGCTTCCTCGGCGAGCGCGTCATCGCGCCAGACCGCTATGAGCGCGAGTCCCCCTGCGACTGGACCTCCGGCTCCTTCATGCTCGCCGGCCGGGAGGCGCTGGACGGCCGCGGGTTCGACGAGCGCTTCTTCCTCTTCTCGGAGGAGACCGACCTCTGCCGGCGCCTCAAGGAAGAGGGCTGGGAGGTCGTCCACTCGCCGCTGGTGACGATCCGCCACTTCGAGAGCGAACGCTCGGCGACGCCGCGGATGGAGGCGCAGGCCGCCTACGCCCGCCTCCAGTTCGCCCGCAAGCACTTCGCTCAGGTCCGCCCCTACCGCTGGGCGATGATCCTCCGCTACGCGCTCCGCTGCCGGCGCGAGGCCGCGCGAGCCGCCCTGGCGACCGTCCTCAAAGACAGGCCGCCGATCGTCGCGCCGGCCCCCGCCCCGCCTCAGGAAACGATCGTCAAGGCCCCGGGCGCAGCTTTCAGCTCGACGCGGTCACGCTCGCCGATGTAGTCGCCGTCGACCTGCAGCGGGAACGGCCGCGGGGTCCCGTCCTTGGCCTCGGAGAGAGTCTCGACGACGGCGTGGGTGACGTCGTCGAAGTGGGCGACCTGCTTGTGCCCGGCAGCAGTTCTGGTGCCGCTGAAGAGGCGGCTGATCAGCGTCGGCATGTCGCGCTGGTTGGCGCGCTTCAGCACCGCCATCGAGAGGGTGCCGTCGTCGAACTCGATCCCTTCGCAGACGCGGATCGGCCGGCTGGCGAAATAGGTGAAGGGATCGGAGTTCTGGACGATCGTGGTGACTCCCTCGATCGGCTCGTGCCCGTCCACAGTGGTTCGCACCCGGATCGGGTTGACCCGGTACTTGCGGTAGAAGGCCGAGATCCCGGACCAGCTGTAGTAGTAGGGACCGGCGCTCGCCTTCAGTTTCGGATTCGAGTCGACCCGCTTGACCACGGTGGCGTCGATCCCGACCCCGCAGGCGAAGACGAAGTAGCGGTCGTCGACCATCCCGAGGTCGATCTTCCGCGGCTGCCACTCGTCGACCAGCGCGAGCAGGTGCTCGGTCGCATCGACCACGTCGTTGGGAATGCCGAGCGTCCGGCAGACGACGTTGGTCGAGCCCCCCGGCAGCACCGCCACCGGCAGGTCCGTCCCCGCGAGCCCGTTCGCAACCTCATTGAGCGTTCCGTCGCCCCCGAAGGCGACGACGACGTCATAGCCCCCATCCCGAGCCTCGCGCCCGATCTCCGTCGCATGGTTCTGCGCCTGGGTAGAGACCGCTTCGACGTCGAAGCGCCCCTGTAGCGCGTACACCACCAGGTTTTTCAGCCGATCCGAAACCGTCGTCGCGTACGGATTGACGATCAGCAGCATCCGCTTCTTGGCGGGCCTTCGGGACTTACGGTGAGGGAGCCTGGGGTTCATTCGTAAACGGGCCGGGGAGGCCCCGCAGCGTAGTGCTCGCGGCGGAGACCGTGACGAGCGCCAGGAAACTCCACTGGTTCCCAGACAGCTATGCGTCAGATCGATCCGATAGGGTCAATTACTAAGGGTTAGTTTCACTAAAGGGAGAGCATTATCAATGGATATCCACGGGGAGTTGGATCGCGCTGCCCAGATTCAGCCCGAGGAGCGCGACCATTACCTGCGGCTGGAGTCTGAAGACTGGGGCGAGGATCTTGAAGAGTCGAGATGGCATCGGGAGAGCGAGCCGGAGCTCCACTACAGCCGAGTGATCCCGGTTCACGAGGAGAGAGGAATCACCACCAGCCTTGAGGAGCTGATCCTCCCGTTTCCCTCAGCCCCGATCTATGGAATCAACCGTAAGGCCGAGTACGGCAAGGCGCTTGAGCATCGGCCGAACATGCACTCGTTACGGCTGCTTCGTCGCAGGGAATCGGCCCCTGTCTACCGGCTCTTCATCCTCCACAACGGCCTCAACGAGGCGGAGGACCTAAAGTTCTACTACCGGCTGGCCGACTGGATCATGCGCCAGCAGGAGCAGGTCGCCCCCGAGGAGGGTGTCGCTTGCTTGGTGATGCCATTCCCCGGGCACCTGATGCACTCCTCGTTCCACGGGCCCTTTTCGGAGACGCCGCTCTCGCGGTATCTCAGCGACGCTGGTGACCTCTACCGGCAGTTCCTCAAATACATGGTGGGAATGCGCTGGCTGCTGAGCATCGTGGCCGATTCCGACGCCGAAAAATGGATGGTTGGCGGGGAACTGCTGGCGCCGAAATCCCGCGTCAGGGCGTTGACCAAGCAGTCTGAGGCCCTTTATGAGATGAGCGCGAAACGAATCGAACGCTCGAATGCGATGGGCGAAGACGAGGACGATGCCGAGTCACCGCCGAAAGGGCCCGACATCGGCGAGAAGACGCCGGAAGCGCAGGTGGCGACCGCCGACCGCCTCCTTCGCAAAGCCCTCGATCGTGACTCCACGCAGACCCCGGACAGCCTGCGTGTCCACGTCGTCGGTTACAGCCTCGGGGGCTTCATCGCGCAGTCGGTGTTCTTCGCCTGGCCGCAGGTCGTCTCCAGCTGCACCACGATCTGCTCGGGCGGGGCAATCAGCGCCCTGTCTCCCACGGCATTCGCTCAGCCGGAGGAGTGGCAGTCGGTGCTCCATGCGCTGCGACCGGAGACGATCAACTCGATGTTGCAGGGACGGCTCGGCGACGACGAGCGGGAGGCGCGTGAGAAGCCCATTCCCGTGGACATGGTGGCTGGATTGCCGCTGGAGGAGTATGGCTACTTCCAGCGGATCTTCGAACAGGTCTTTCTTCAGGAGGACCGTGGCTCCTACAAAGAGCGCTTGTCCGAGTACGGGCTGCGAATGCTTTTCGTCAGCGGGGGCGAGGATCCGATCGTGCCTCCGGCAAACATCCTCGACGCCAGCCCGCGAGAGGGCACGACGATGCTTTCCGTGGCGGGGATGACTCATTTCCTCAACGTGGATCCGAAGGACGAAGGAGACAGTCGCGAGAAGGAGCAGCGTCGCTTCTGGCTGCCGGAGGCCGGAGGCATGATCGCCCGCGCTGCCATTCACTCCGAGCAGGTTCACATGGAGGAGCGAGCAGAGGCTTCGCGTCTGCGGGCGAAACGGAAGCGACCTCCGCGAAAGGTCGAAGGGCTCTCGCGGTACTCCTCGGACCTGCTCACCAACGGCTACATGTTCGAGGAAGCGCTCGACTGGGTTCTCGATGCGGTCACCGAGGAGGGCGGTTGGCTGTTCTTGTGCCGCAACGTCCTCCCGGCGGCGTTTATCTCCACCGGGAATTTCACTTCCTGGGGGACCGGGCTGCACCACCACGACTTAAGGATCCAGCGCTACACGCTGGGGCTCCGCCACCGGGCCGGGATGCTGCGCGAAATCAAGGGCCGCACCACCGTGATCGTTCCCGAGCAGCTGGAGCGTTGGTTCGTGCAGCTGAGCGCCCGCTTCGACCCCCACAGCGACGCCCCCGCAGGGCGGATGACCACCAAGAAGGAGAGGAGGAAGATCTGGGATCAGTTTGCCAAGGATTGGGCCTGCTGCGTGCGGTACTTCGAAGCCGGGAAAATCAGCGAGGCGGCGGACCCGGAGGCGATCCAGGGCGGGGAGCTTGCCACCGAGATCGGTCGCTGGACCGCCGCGAAACAGGAGTACCTGGAGGCGACCCATCTCCCGGATGTCTGGATCGGTGTCCGTGCTGATTCCGAGTTGCTGGCGGCGCAGATGGGAGAACGCGACGTAGTGCACCGCTCGTTCGTCGAGGCAGCCGGCAAAGTGCTCGCCGACATCAAAAAGGGCAAGGAGGCCCCGCCCGGGAAGAAAACGGTCCTCACCGTGCAGAAGAGGCTTGAAGACGACCTTGCCAAAGAGCGCATCCGGATCGTCCAGATCTCCGGCGCCGAGTTCAACCCGCGTTTCCGAGGGCGGATCGAGCGCAGCCCATCCGCGGCTACCCGCCTCTTGGTCCGCGCCTCCGTCGGATTGGTGCGCTCGCGCCGGATGGCGGAGAAAGAGGCTCGGGTGCCGGGCGCTGCATAAGCCCGGTTGTGGCTTACCCTGCCGCCGGTGATCGACCGACGCGAGCTGGGGGCGATTTTCGTCGGTGGTGCGCTGGGGGCGCTGGTGCGAGCGGGACTGGGGGAAGCGCTCCCCGTCGGTGGCGCCGAGTGGCCTTGGGCGACGTTTGCGGTCAACGTCGTCGGCGCCGCCCTGCTCGGCTACTGGTTCACGACCCTCTCGCACACGAGCTACCGGCGGCCGTTGCTGACGACCGGTTTCTGTGGGGCGCTGACGACCTTCTCGACGGTCCAACTGGAGCTGGTGGAGATGATCGACGCCGGGCGGGTGGCCTTGGCGGTTCTCTATCTCGCGGCTAGTCTCGCCGCCGGCCTGGCCGGGGTGCAGGCGGCGACTGCCTTCGGACGCCGCGAGGAGGCAGCGTGAGCTGGGTCGTATGGATCGGCGTAGCGCTGCTCGGCGGCTGCGGGGCGCTCGCCCGTTTCGGGCTGACGCTGCTCGTCGCCGACCGGCTGCACCCGCACCTCCCGGCCGGCACGCTTACCGTCAACCTCAGCGGCGCCTTCCTGCTCGGCCTGCTGGCGGGGGCCTCGGTGGAGGGCGACGCACGCCTCCTCTTCGGCGCCAGCCTGCTCGGTTCCTACACCACCTTCTCGACCTGGATGCTGGAGACGCATCGGATCGGCGAGGCCGGAAAACGGCGGCTCGCCATCGTCAACGTCGCGCTCAGCCTCGCCCTCGGCGTCGCGGCCGCGGCGCTGGGGCGCCTGCTCGGCGGCGCGCTCTAGTCGCCGCTCAGCCGTGCGGGGACGAAGCAGGTGACGTTGGTCGAAAGCGTGCCCCCGACCCGCGGCATGTAGTCCTGGATCACCCCGTACGTTTGAACTCCGGGCGGATCGGCGATGTGCTCCCTCTCCCGCAGCTGCTTCAGCGTCCGTTCGGTGACCAGGAGGTGGCTTTCGCTGGGGGCAACCATCTCCTGCTCGGATTCCCAGCCCCGGTAATCCGCCTTGCCGGCTGAGAGCTCGCCAAAGGCGCTCATGGTGCGCGCGGCGACCGCATAGGCGACCCCGGCGAACTGCCCGGTGTTTCGGTTCAGCTGCAGGCTCCTCCCGTCGGTGGTCGTCTCGATCCCGGCGCGGATCGATATCCCGTCCACCGCGAACATCTCGGAGACGATGAGGAATAGCTCGAAGGCGTCTTTGGCGGTCGGTAGGACCAGGGCGTTGCCGTCGTCCTGATCGGGCGAGAAGGGCGCGGGGCCCCTCTTCTCCAGCTCTTCGCGGACCCGCGAGTTCACCCGGTGGATGGCCTCCTGGACCGCCTCGGGGTTGTCGCTGGACCCGATGATGTCCCAGAGGAGCAGGGAGCGGACGTCCGGGAACGGATCGAGCGCGTCCGGGGCGGGGGGCTGGCGCCACGTCTCCCAGATCTGCTCGACCGATTCGTGCGTTTCCTTCATCAGGATTGCCGCCGCTTTAAGCGAGCGGCGCGGGTCGGGATCCAGCAGCCCCTCCTCGTCGATGCTGGGAGCGGAGTAGTTGAGGCCGCCCTCCTCCCCTTTGGCGAGGATGTCGCGGTAGCGCTTCACCTCCGTGGGCAGCTCGAATCGCCGCTCCTCTCCCTCCGGCTCCGGGGCGCCTTTGTCGAGCATCGTCCGGACGATCGAGATCGCCTGCTTGGCCAGACAGCTGGCGTGGTGCAGATATTGCGCCGCCCGGTCGTTGTCGACCGCGCATTCGTCGATCAAGGGACGGATGTAGTCCTCCCAGGCGGTCGCCTGAGAGACGGTGAGCGACCTCCCGGCTCGGCAGATGGCGTCGATCCGGTCCCGCACGGCGACGCGGCTCTCGTACGCTCGGCGCTTGACGTCCGTCTGCGCGATTGGAGTCGCCGAGCGTTGAACTTCGGTCGCGATCTGGTTGGCCAGCTCGTCGTCGTCCGGCCGTCCGGCGAGCTCACTGAGAGCGATCGCCTGGCGATAGGCGTTGAACTGCCCATGGGTGAGCCAGGACTGGAGCTCGGCGCTCAGCGAGCGCAGATAGGCATCGTAGGTATTGCAGCTGCTGATGGCCAGCAGAGCGAGGTTGCGTTTTTCCCCTTCGAAGAGGGCGTCGATCACGATGAAGGCGTCGATGATCGAGTTGCTGATCTGGCGCAGGCTGCGGCTCACGGTGTCCTGCGTGTCGGGGTACAGCTCCCGGAACGCTCCCGCGGCGCTGATCACATCGCCCCTCGCTTTGATTTTGCCGTTGCGGATGATCGGTCGGCGCCGGTGGCGCTCCAGTAGGCGCAGGTCCAGAGCCCAGCTGAGGAGAAAGGGCTCAGTCGGGATCTCGGTCAGGGCGGCGCGGGCTCCGAACTGATCGCGTCCGCAGGCGATCCGAGCCCCCAGCTCGCTTCGGAGTTCGGGCTCCAGAGCGCTGACGAGCACCGCGAACATCTTCTCGGAGACGTACCACGGGAGGCCTCGCTGGTCCTCCGGGACCTGATGGGCCAACTCGTAGGCCCGCTGCGCTTCGCTGGCGCAGCGATGGACCCACTGCTTCAGCTTCTGCGAACCACGCTCGCCCGCCCGCACGCCTCTCACCCAGAGATCGGGGGCGGAAAGCGCGGGGGTGTAGTGGGGGACGATGCTGCCCCCGTCGATGGCAAGGTCGGCGAAGTGGTCGAAGTCGGCGTCGGTCGCTTCGGCGCCGAAATTCCGGATCATCGGCACGACCACCGGAAACGGCAGCAGCCCGGCGGTCAGCCGCTCGGTTGCGATCGCGCCCTTCCTCGTCTCTTCGTCGTAGGTGCGCCGCTGGGCGTTGAAGAAGCTGTGGATGATGTCGCCGGGGTCGTAACCGGCTGCCAACTCGAGGTATCTCGGGATGTGCCCGGCGAAGGCCCGGCCTCGCTCCGTGGTGATGAGCTTCGCAATCTCGTCCTCGACGTCGAGGCGGCTCTCCGTCTGCGGTGGAAGCTGCGGAGGGCTCTTCGATCGCCCAGAGCGCGATTCGCGCAGTAGGTTCTGCAGGGGCTGATGGAGTTCCGTGGCCCCCGCAGGGCCGAAGAGCAGCCTCTGGTCAAGTTCCGAGAGGCAACCTAGCGAGCCGTCGAGGTCGAGCTCGGTGGTGCCCAGCCAGAGCCAAAGCGCCTCACACCCGGCCAGATAGTGCGCCGCGTTGGCGAGGGCGTAGTTGCCGCGCTCGGGCGCCCAGCCGCCGCTTTCCACCCGGCCGAGCAGCGATCGCCATGCCTGCGCCAACTCCTCGGGTGCCTTGGCGAAGAGCTCGGGATCCCTCAGCTCCCGCTCCCGCAGCGCCAGGGCGAAGATCCCGACGGCGCGCACGGCCTGCCGCTCGCCGTCGACGAACAGGCGCAGCTTCTGCGGCCCCATCCGGCGGCCCGCCTGTGAGTGGCGTCCGATCACCAACTCCGCTGCCGGCAGAGAGAGAACCTGGACGCCATGCGCCTCGTGCCAGGGGTTGGTCGGGCGCCTGGCTTCGGGCCACTGGCGGGTGATCTGGGAAGCCAGCTCCTCCGCCTCCACCCTGAACGGAATCGTGAAGATGGGGTGGTCGATGTCGTAGGGAACCGCGAGTGCTCCGAAGGCCTGTATCTCGAGGTCGATCAGCTGGTGGACCCGGGCTTCCGGCAGGATGAGCGGATCGTGCGCGAGCAGGCTTCGCACGCCGGGGCTCGCGTTCGCCGACATCGCCATTACCTCGCCCCGCACGCTTCCCCCGGCCTCGGTGAGCAGTTGGTGGTTTCTGGCGAAGGTGGACCCGTAGGCGATCGTGTCGTCCGTGAGGGTCATCTGCAGGGACCCGATCTGCTCGGGAGGCAGGAACGGCAGGGCCTTCTCGCTGACGCAGACCGACAGATCCGGGCTCGGAACCTCCGGGATCTCCTCCATCAGCTGGAGCAGGCGGGGCCCCTTCCGGGAGATGGCGACGATGAGGTCCGGGGCGTTGTCGCGCAGCCGGTGCGCATAGTCTGTGAGCGCGTCGCGGAACTCGACCCGGAAACGATCGTAGGCTGGAATCGAGCAGTTTGCGTCTATTTGAGGTACCTGTCGAGTACTCAAGGGCCGAGCAAGCTATCACGCTCGGGTCAGGCGCAGTCGCGTTCGCTACCGGCCTTCGACCGTGTAGCGATTGACCCCGTCCACCTCGATTTCCCGGACCCGGCCCTCGTTGACGAGCAGGTCGGTGTGGCCGATCACCTCGGAAAGGGTGAGGTAGGCCTGGGTGACGGCGACGTTGCCCCAGAGCGCCTGGGCCAACTCGTACCCGGTCCGCGGTCGCTCGGCGATCAGGCGGTAGATCTTTTCCTTGCGGCGCTCGTGGCCGGCGAAGCGGGAGTCGATCAGCGCCGCGTGGTCGGTGATCGGCTCGCCGTGGCCGGGGAGGACGATCTCGGCGGGCATCTCACGGGTCTTCTTCAGCGACTCGATGTATGTGGCGAGCGCCTGCGGCCGCTCTGAGGAGCCGTCAAGCGGTCGCGCCAGCAGCGGGTTCGAGGAGATGTCGGGGAGGAGGTGATCGGCGGCGATCAGGATCTTCCGCTCCGCGTCCCAGAAGACGGTGTCCGAGGGGCTGTGGCCGGGCCGGTGCAGGGCTTCGAGCCGTCGGTCGGCGAGCTCCAGCGTGCCGCCGTCCTCCAGCGGTTTCGTCACCGTCACGTGCGAGCCCCAGCCGCGGAAGCTGCGGGAGACGCTTCGCAGCGCCACCGTCACGTCCTCCGGGATGCCGTTGCGCAGCATCACCTCGACCGCGAACTGGTCTTCGAGCTCGGAGTCCTCCTCGAAGGAGGCGAGCCGCCGCGCCGCCGCGCCCAGCGCCGCCACCTCGGCGCCGGAGTGCTCGACCAGGATCTCGACCAGGCCGAGATGGTCGATGTGCTGGTGGGTGACGACGATCTGCTCGAGATCGGCGAGGGCATGGCCCCGCTCGGCCAGCCGCGCCGTCAGCTCGTCCAGCGCTTTGCCGGAGTTGGGACCGGTGTCGACGAGCGTCAGCGGCTTGTCCTCGATCAGGTAGCAGTTGACCCGACCGACCGCGAACGGAGTCGGGATCGCGAAGCGGTGGATGCCGGCCAGCGCCGCCTGCTCGAGCGCCTGCTCCGGCGTCGCCGTCACGATCGGATCAGGCCGAGGACCTCGTCGCGGCGGCGCTCCATGTCCTCGCGCGAGACCAGCGACTCGAGGTTCAGCCGCAGCAGCGGCTCGGTGTTCGACGGGCGGACGTTGAAGTGCCAGTCCTCGTAGTCGACCGAGACCCCGTCGAGGTGAGAGAGCGTGCCGTCGGAGTAGCGCCCTTCGATCTCCTCGATCTTCGCCTCCGCATCGGCGACCTCGGAGTTGATCTCGCCGGAGATGAAGTACCTGGAGCGGAACTCCTCCATCAGCTCGGCCAGCGATCGCCCGTCGAGCGAGAGCAGCTCCAGCACCAGCAGCGCCGGGATCGTTCCCGAGTCGGCGTTCCAGAAGTCGCGGAAGTAGTAGTGGCCGGAGACCTCGCCGCCGAACGCCGCGCCCTCCTCGCGCATCCGCGCCTTGAAGAAGGCGTGGCCGACGCGGGAGAGGTCCGAGCGGCCGCCCTCGGCGGCGACCAGGTCGGGAACCGCGCGGCTCGAGCGCGGGTCGTAGAGGATCGTCGCCCCGGGGTTCTTCTGCAGGACCGAGCGGGCGAGCAGCGCGCAGATGAAGTCGCCGTCGCAGAAGCTCCCGTTGCCGTCGATGAAGAAGCAGCGGTCGGCGTCGCCGTCCCAGGCGATCCCGAGGTCGGCGCCGGTCGACTTCACCTTGTCGATGATCATCCGCCGGTTCTCCTCCAGCAGCGGGTTCGGCTCGTGGTCGGGGAACTCGCCGTCGGGGACGAAGTACATCTCCTCCAGCTCCAGCGGCAGCTTCTCCAGGATCGGGCCGACCATCGGCCCGCCCATCCCGTTGCCGCCGTCGACCACCACCTTCATCGGCTTGACTTTGGCCGGGTCGATGAACGAGAGCGCGTGGGCGCGGAATTCGTCCCAGATGTCGACTTCCTCGGCCGAGCCGCCGCCCGGCGCCTCGCCGAGCCCGGCTTCGATCTCCGCCTTGACGTCGTTGATCCCGGCGTCTCCGGAGAGCGGCAGCGCCCCCTCGCGCACCAGCTTCACCCCGGTGTAGGCCTTGGGGTTGTGCGAGGCGGTGACCATCGCGCCGCCGTCGAGCTCGCGCGAGCCGACCAGGTGGTAAAGCATCTCGGTCGCGACCTGACCGGCGTCGACAACCGTCACCCCCTCGGCGATCAGACCGTCGCGGACCGCGCCCGCCATCGCCGGTGCCGTCAGCCGCATGTCGCGGCCGAGCCCGACCGTCAGTTCGCGGGGCTGCTTGCCGCGCAGCCGTCCCAGCACCCGGGCGAAGGCGCGGCCGATCGCCGTGGCAGTTGACTCGTCCATTTCAGAGCCGTAGAGGCCGCGAATGTCATACGCCTTGAAGATCCCGGGCGGAGCCAGGGGGGGCTGGTCGTTCAAAACGCTCCTTTCAGCGCCTCGTAGCTCTGCTCGATCGACTGCGGCATCACTTTCGTGTCGGCGATCACCGGCATGAAGTTGTTGTCGCCGGCCCAGCGGGGGACCACGTGGAGGTGGATGTGGTGCTCGACGCCCGCCCCGGCGACCCGGCCCTGGTTGAAGCCGACGTTGTAGCCGTGCGGCTGGTAGACGTCCTCGAGCCGGTCCATCGCCCGCTGCGCCAGCGCCATCATCTCCGCCGTCGTCTCCGCCGGGATCTCCTGCAGGCGGCCGATGTGCTCGTAGGGCGCCACCATCAGGTGCCCGTTCGTATACGGGAAGAGGTTGAGGATGAGGAAGCAGCGCTCGCCGCGGTGGACGATCAGGTTCGCCTCGTCGTCATCCGCCGCCGGCTTGGCGCAGAAGATGCACTCCTCCTCGATGTCCTTGGACGCGTCCTTCACGTAAGCGAGGCGCCAGGGCGCCCAGATGCGGAAATTTGCCACGGAGGCGGCAGGCTACAACCAGCGGCGCCTGCGGAAGTAGAGGACGAGCCCGACCAGGACCAGAGCCATCAGCCCGAGGACGACGAAGAACCCGGCCGCGTCGCCCTCGTCGGGCACCCAGGTGTTCATCCCCATCACGCTGGCGATCAGGGTCAGCGGCAGGATCACGACGCTGATCGAGGTGAGCACCCGGAGGATGTCGTTGAGGCGGTGGGAGATCACCGACTCGTTGGTCTCCTCGAGCGCCTCGGCGACCTCCTTGTAGTTCTCGAGCATGTCCCAGATCCGCTCGTGGGCGTCGACGATGTCGTCGAAGTAGATCTCGAGGTCGAGGTCGGAGGCGAGGTAGCGCTGCTTCACTTTCTCCAGTTCGCGCAGCACCGGCCGTTGCGGCCGAATCACTTTGCGGAAGTTGATGATCTCCTGCTTGACGTTGGAGATGTCGCGGACTACCTCCTCGGCCCGCTCTTCGAAGATCTGGTCCTCGAGCGCGTCGAGCTTGTTGCCGATCTTGCGCAGCATCGGGAAGCAGTAGTCGAAGCTGTCGTCGACGAGCCGGTAGAGCAGGTAGCCGGAGCCGCGGGAGAAGAGCTGTTCGCGCAGCTCCTCCTTGGCGCGGCAGCGCTCGAACAGGTACTCGACCGGCTGCAGCGGCATGTTCGGGATCGTGACCACGTAGTCGGGCCCGACGAAGACGTCGAGCTCGCCGGCGCCGAGCCGGCCCGCCTGCGGGTCGAAGACCGGAAGGTGGAGGACGATGAAGAGGTAGTCGTCGTAGACGTCGATCTTCGGCCGCTGGT
>Ga0070688_100000211_pt1 | contig 30817 bp, 31 predicted proteins | sample KBSS13HmetaG_FD_64679 | JGI IMG/M metagenome (GOLD analysis project Ga0070688, IMG submission 64679) | Switchgrass rhizosphere microbial communities from Kellogg Biological Station, Michigan, USA - KBS S1-3H metaG | ecosystem: Host-associated > Plants > Roots > Rhizosphere ...
GCGTGGATGAAGGGGCTGCGGGTGAAGGCCCAGACGATCCCGGTGGCGACGCCGATCCGCTCGGTCTTCGCCGCCAGGTAGGTGGCCTGGGTGACGGCGCTGCGGAAGAGCTCCGGGGCCCAGACGCACTCGACGCCGGCCGCCTCCGCCCGCAGCGTCTCCGCCTCGAGGTCGGCGACCGAGGTGCCGATCGCGGCCACCGAGATGCGATCGAGCGCGCCCACCGTTGCCGCGCCGCTCAGGCGCTCGCGGGCGCGGTCTCGCCGGCGAGGACGGCGTCGGCGACCCGCTCGCGGTGCCACTTGGCGTCGCCGAGCATCGCCGCGTTGGCGCGGCCGCGCTTGAGGAAGAAGTGGAGGTCGTGCTCCCAGGTGAAGCCGATCCCGCCGTGGACCTGGATCGCCATGTCGGGGACCCGCCAGCCGGCGTCGGAGGCGTATGCCTTCGCCATCGAGGCGGCCAGCGGCAGCGACTCGGGCTCGGCGTCGGCGGCCCAGGCGGCGCCGTAGACGGCCGAGCGCGAGTTCTCGGTCTCCAGCAACATCTGCGCGCAGCGGTGGGAGACGGCTTGGTAGGCACCAATCGGCCGCCCGAACTGCTGGCGGTCTTTGGCGTAGGCGACCGACATCTCCAGCGCCCGCTGGGCAACGCCCGTGGACTCGGCGGCGAGGGCGACGCAGGCGCGGTGGAAGACGGGGGTGTAGTCCTCGCCGCTGCCGGGCAGGGTCGCCGCCGGGGTGACGCCGTCGAAGCGAACGGTGAAGAGGCGTCGGGTGAGGTCGATTCCCTCCTCCGCGGTGACGGTGACGCCGCCGGCGTCCTTCTCGACGACGTGGCGGCCACCGTCGGCGGTGGCGACGAGGAAGAGGTCGGCGCTGCCGGCATCCATCACCAGCGTCTTCTCGCCGGAGAGGGTGTCGCCGGCCGCCATCGAGAACTTCATCGGCTCGGCCGGCCCGTCCGCGTCGATCAACGCCGGCGTCGCCCGCAGCTCCCCCTCGGCCAGCGGCCGCAGCCAGCGCTCCTTCTGCTCGTCGGAGCCGCCGATCGAAAGCGCCAGGCCGGCGATCGTGTTCGAGAGCAGCGGCGAGGGCGCGAGCGCGTAGCCCATCTCCTCGAAGAGGACGGCGAGGTCGACGGTGCCGAGGCCCTGCCCGCCCCACTCCTCCGGCAGCGCCAGTCCGGCCCAGCCGAGCTCGGCCATCTCCTTCCAGCCCCTCTCGTCGAAGCCGCTCTCGCCGGCGGCAATCTCGCGGATCCGCTCCGATTTGAAGCGCGAGGCGAGGAAGTCGTGGGCGGTCGACTTGATCGCCTGCTGCTCGTCGGTGAGGTCGAAGTACATGGTTAAAACGCTCGCGCTGACATGGAGTCTCTCAGCGCAGCCGCGGCAGGCCGAGGACCCGCTCGGCGATGATGTTTTTGAGGATGTCGGTGGTCCCGCCCTCGATCGAGTTGGCGCGCGAGCGGAGGAAGGAGTACTGCCAGGCGCCGCCGGAGACGGCGTGCTCGGAGCCGCGCATCAGCACCGAGTAGGCGCCCTCGATCTCCAGCGCCAGCTCGGTCAGGTCCTGGTTGATGTCGGCCCACTGCCACTTGCCGAGGGACCCCTCGGGGCCGGGAATGCCGGACTGCATCGTCTTCGTCAGGCCCCGGTAGGCGTTGAGGCGCATCGTCTCGACCTCGATGTGGAGCTGGGCGATCCGCTGGCGGAAGTAGGGATCGTCGGCGGCGGTGCCGCCGTCGGCCGGCGTTTCGGAGGCCAGCTTCGAGAGCCGGCCGAGGCTGTTCTGGATCTGCGAGATCGCCCCGAAAGCGAGCCCGGCGCGCTCGTTCATCAGCGTCGTAATCGCCACCGTCCAGCCGTTGCCGACGCCGCCGACGACGTTGGCGTCGGGCACCCGCGCCTCCTCGAAGAAGACCTCGTTGAACTCACCCTCGCCGGTGATCTGGACCAGCGGCCGGGTCTGCACCCCCTCCTGTTCCATGTCCATCAGGAAGTAGGTGAGCCCCTGGTGTTTGGGCGCGTCGGGGTCGGTGCGGGCGACGAGCATGCACCATTTCGCGTACTGGGCAAACGTCGTCCAGACCTTCTGTCCGGTCACCACCCATTGGTCGCCGTCCTTGACCGCGCGGGTCTTCAGCGAAGCGAGATCGGAGCCCGACTCGGGCTCGGAGAAGCCCTGGCACCAGATCTCCTCGCCGGTCAGGATCGGCTCCAGGTAGCGGGCCTTCTGCTCGTCGGTGCCGTGGGCGATCACCACCGGACCGCCCATCGCCAGCCCGAGCACGTTGGCGGGCGCCGGCGCTTCCTGGCGCGAAGCCTCGGCGGCGAAGATCGCCTGCTCGATCATCGTCGCGCCGCGGCCGCCGTACTCCTTCGGCCAGGAGATCCCGGCCCAGCCGGCCTCGTGCAGCTTCAGCTGCCACTCGCGGCGGAAGGCCATCACCTCGTCGAGCCCCGCCTCCGGCTCGGGGCCGGGATGGTTCGCCTGCAGCCAGGCGCGAACCTCGTCGCGGAACTCCTCCTCCGATGGCGACAGCGTCAGGTCCATCGAGGAGGCAGCATATACGGGCAGCCTGGCCGGCTGGCCAGGCTGCGGGTTATTCGGACATCGGGCAGTTGTCGATCCCGTAGGCGAGCGCCTGCTTGTGGGCATCGCCGAAGTGTTCGCTGCCGAACCGGTAGTCGTCCCCCGAGACGTAGGTCTCCGGTTCGGTCTTCGCTTCCTCGATCGCGCCTTCGGTCAGTACCAGCATCTTTTCGACCCGTGCCGCCTCGCCGGGGGGCGCGCCGAGGGCCTTCACCTGCTCCACCTCGTGTTCGAGGGCGGGAATGACCGTCGTTTTGACGAGCTTGTATTCGAAGTCTTCGCGAGCCTTCGGATCCTTGGCCAGCTTGCGGATCTGCGCGAAGTTCTTTCCGACGATTTCGTCTTTCGCCTTCTTGCAGGCCGCTTCCGCCTGGCGGACGAAATCCGCCTTGCTCAGGCTTCCGCTCGTTTCGGTCGAGCCGTCCCCGCTTCCGCACGCCGCCAGAAGCAGCGCCAGGGCACTGAAGACAGCAGCGATAGCGACGGCGACCCTTCTCTCTCCCACGTTGATTCCTTTCTTGCTCAATAAAAACTTGAGCAATCATATATAGGAAAGCAGTGGGTCGCCGCCGCGTCAGCTCATTCCTGGCCGCAGACCTTGAAGCCGTAGTCCTTGGCCGGCTTGCCCGGCTCTTTCAGCACCTCGCCTTCGAAGACGAGCCCGGCTGGTCTTCGATCGAGGCAGGGAAGCTACACCCGCTGAATCAAGGTTCCGGTGCCGAGCCCGCCGCCGCAGCACATCGTCACCAGGCCCATCTCCTTGTCGGAGCGCTCCATCTCGTGCAGCAGGGTGGTGATCAGGCGGGCGCCGGTCGAGCCGAGCGGGTGGCCGAGCGCGATCGCGCCGCCGTTGACGTTGACCCGGTCCATGTCCGGTTCGAGCTCGCGCCGCCAGGCGCCGACGACGGAGGCGAAGGCCTCGTTGATCTCGACCAGGTCGATGTCGTCCATCGTCATCCCGTTGCGCTCGAGCAGCTTCCGGGTCGCCGGGATCGGGCCGGTCAGCATGATCACCGGGTCGACGCCGACGGTCGTCTGGTCGAAGATCCGCGCCCGCGGCTTCAGCCCGAGAGCGTCGGCCTTCTCGCGGGTCATCAGCAGCACGGCGGCGGCGCCGTCGGAAACCTGGGAGGAGTTGCCGGCGGTGATCTTGCCGTCCTCCTTGAAGGCCGGCTTCAGCGCCGAGAGCCCCTCCAGCGTCGTCTCGCGCAGGCCCTGGTCGGTGACGTAGGTGTCGCCGTTGACCTGGATCGGGAGGATCTCGCGCTCGAAGCGCCCCTCGTCGGTCGCCTGCTTGGCGAGCTGCTGGGAGCGAACGCCGAGCTCGTCAAGCTCGGAGCGGCTGATCTCCCACTTGTCGGCGATCATCTCCGCCGAGAGCCCCTGCGGGATCAGGTCGTACTTCTCCATCAGCTCAGGTGAGAAGGCCATCCCATGCTCCTCCATCACCGAGTAGGAGTCGGCGAAGGAGATGTGGCCCATGTGCTCGACGCCGCCGCCGATGGCGACGTCGTGGACGCCGGCGGCGACCAGCGCGGCGGCGAAGTTAACCGCCTGCTGGGCGGAGCCGCACTGGCGGTCGACGGTCGTCCCCGGCACCTCCTGCGGCAGCCCGGCCTCGAGCCAGGCGTTGCGGCCGATGTTGAGCCCCTGCTCGCCGAACTGCTGGACGCAGCCGGCGATCACGTCGCCGACCTCGTTCGGGTCGATCCCGGCGCGGTCGATCAGCTCCTTATAGGTGCGGGCGAGGAGGTTGGAGGGATGGAGGTCCTTGTAATAGCCCTTCTCCGGGTGGCCGCGGCCGATCGGGGTCCGCACCGCCTCGACGATGACGACCTCTTGCCCGCCGAACCTGCCCTTGCCGTTGTCCATCGCAGCCTCCGTTCTCCTCAAAGATCTCCATTGAGAGTAGCCGATTGACTGGTCAGTCAGCCAAAGCCACCCCTCGCGGCATTGCTCGGTAGATGCGTGATAGAAGCCCCGGCTGATGAGCGCTAATCAGGGGTACACGAGTCCGGGGATCGCGGGCAGCGGGGCGATAGCCACCGGCCTTGCCGCGGTCTCGACCACGACCGCAGACACGATCCTGCTCGCCCGCAGCGAGGCCTCGGCCTGGCGCGCGGAGGAGAAAGTGGTCGCGGCCTGCGCCAAGATCGAGGGCGGCAACCCCTCGCGGCTGCGGGTCACCACCGACCCCAAGGACCTCGCCGACTGCGATGTCATCGTCGAGGCGATCGTCGAGGAGGTGGAGCCGAAGGGCGAGCTGCTGCGGAGGATCGCCGAGGCCTGCCCGAACGCCGACCTCGCGACCACGACCTCCTCGCTCAGCATCGCCGAGATCGCCAAGGCGGCCGGCACCGAGAAGCTCTACGGCTTCCACGTCTTCAACCCGGTGCCGCGGATGAAACTGGTCGAGGTCTGCATCCCCGACGGGGCGGCCGAGTCCCGCGAGAAGGCGCTCGCCTGGTGCGCCGCCCTCGGCAAGACGGCGGTCGAGGTGCCCGACGAAGCCGGCTTCGTCGTCAACCGCCTCCTCTTCCCCTACCTCTTCGACGCCGCCCGGATGGTCGAAAGGACCGGCATGGAGCCCGGCGCCGTCGACACCTGCATGAAGCTGGGCGCCGGCCACCCGATGGGCCCGCTGGCCCTCCTCGACTTCGTCGGCATGGACGTCTCCAAAGCAATCGGCGACGCCCTCTACGCCGAATCAAACGAGCCGACCCACAACCCCCCGCCGATCATCGTGAAGATGTGCGAGGAAGGGAAGCTGGGCCGGAAGTCCGGGGCAGGCTTCTACTCCTACGACTGAGGGTTGTTTCAGGGGGAGGGGTTGGTGGGGGTGCCTGGGAGCACCTCCGCCGCGAGAACTGAATGCTTCTTGGCTCTCGCCTCGGGCCGCATCGGCGCGGCTCCATGCCAAGTACCCAGGCACCCCCACCAACCCCTCCCAGACCAGCGAGCTCTCGCTGAAGCTCCAGGCCCCGGACAGCTTTTTAAAAAAGAGGTCTCGTGACCTCGGCCGTCCCACATTGCGTGTGGCCAGAGGGTCCGGTGACCCTTCCGGCGAATGTGCGCGAAGCGGCGAAATGCAATCTGATTCTTTGCCCGCCATAGGCGGGCAGCATCATCGGGAGCAGCCCCGACAAAGGGGCGCGACTAATTCGCCGGAAGGGTTACCGGACCCTCCTACCTCAGCGCTAAGCCGCTTTGCTTTTACCGCTTATGTCCCAGATGACGTCTGCCTCCGAGATTCCTTGGCGACGGGCGACGTTCTCTACCTCGCCCCACGGTAGCTCGGCCTCCGGGAGGTCGTCCCAGCGGGCCAGGTCGAGGGCCTCGACGGCGCCTTTGAGGGCGGGGCCGAGGTGTTCCTCGGAGCGCAGCAACGCCCTCAGGACCTCGAGCTGCTTGTCGGTCAGGCGTACAACCCACATGCGGTACCTCCAAGTTTCGAGCGGGGGGTGCGGGTTGCCCGATGAAGTTAGGCGGGGGTGCGGACGGAATCGCCGTTGCCGCCGCTGATCCGGACCGCCTCGATGCGGTTCTCCCGCACCGCCTCGACCCGGATCGTGTAGCCGTTGGTGACGATCGAGTCGCCGCGTTTCGGCAGCCGACCGAGCTCGCCGAAGACGTAGCCGCCGACCGAGTTGTAGGCGTCGGTGTCGACGGGCAGGTCGATGCCGGCGTCGGAGAGGTCGCCGAGGGAGACGTGGCCGCGGACGAACCAGTCGCCGTTGGTGAGGCGGCGAACGGCGGCGGCGCGGGGGTCGGTCTCGTCCTCGATCTCCCCCACCACCTCCTCGAGGATGTCCTCGACGGTGACGATCCCGACCGTGCGGCCGTACTCGTCGACGACCACCGAAAGCGAGGTCCGCTGCACCTGCAGGTCGTGGAGGAGGTCGTCGAGGGGGCGCGTCTCGGGGACGATCAGGGCGTCGCGGGTGACCGTGTCCAGCGGCGCCTCGGGCCCGTCGCTCATGTAGAGCCGGGCGAGGCTGTTGTTGTGGACGACGCCTTTGACCCGGTCGGGGTTCTCGTCCTCGATCACGACCAGTCGGGTGTGGCCGGAGGTGACGCAGCGCCGCAGCGCCGCCTCGACCGACTCCGAGGCATCGACGGTGACGACCGCCGGGATCGGCGTCATCACCTCGCGCGCCTCCTGCTCGTGCAGGTGGAAGACGCCGCCGAGCATCCCCGCCTCGCCGGGGTCCAGATGACCCCCCATCCGCGAGCTGTCGATGATCTGTTTGAGGTCCTCGGAGGTGTGGTGTTCTTCGAGGTCGGTGGGATCGACGCCGAAGAGGCGCACCACCCCGTTCGAGACCCAGCTCAGGGCCTTGGTGATCGGCGTCGTCGCCAGCGCGAACCAGCCCAGGGGTTTCGAGATCCGCCGCGCGGTCCGGTCCGGTTTGGCGATCGCCAGCATCTTCGGCACCTGCTCGCCGATCGAGATGTGCAGGGCGGTGACGAAGGCGAAGGAGATCGCCAGGGCGATCCCGGTGGCGGCCGCGTGGGAGAGCCCGCCGAAGAGCGGCTCGATCAGTTTCGCCAGCGAGGGCTCGCCGAGGAAGCCGATCCCGATCGAGGCCATCGTGATCCCGATCTGGCAGGCGGAGAGGGACTCGTCGATGTGGTCGAGCTGCTCGACCACGGCCTCGGCCCCGGTCTCGCCTTCCTCAACGGCCTGTTCGATCTTGCCGCGGCGGGTGCGGACGAGGGCGAACTCGGCCGCGACGAAGAAGCCGTTGATCGCGATCAACAGCACTAGAAGGACGAGCAGCAGGACGCTCATCGGCTATGCGGCCCGGTACTTCGGGCTGGGACGTCCTCGGCCATTCGGCAACGGGAATATAGCTACCCGTTTCGGCGGTTTTGCTCCGGGTGGCAGCGCAACTGCGATATTGAGCGGAGGATGAGGGTCGCAACGCTCAGCGAGATGCTCGAAGAGATCGTGCGGCTCGGCGAGGCGACGGGGATGGAAGAGCACGCCCGCGAGCTGCGAGGCGAGCTCGAGGGGCGGCTGGCGAGCGTGCGGGCGGCTGTGGCGGGCACCGGCGCGCCGCGGGTGGTGGCGCTGCAGCGGCTCGACCCGCCACGGGTCGGCGGCTTCTGGATCCCGGAGATGATCTCGATCGCGGGCGGCGAGGACGTCGCCGGCGACCCGGGTCTGAACCCGCCGGCGGTCGGCTGGGGGGAGCTCGAGAGCCTGGGAGCCGACGTCGTCTTGGTCATGCCCGAGGTCGCGATGGAGAATGCGCAGGCGCAGGCGATGGAGCTCTGGGAGAAATTGGCGGCGCTCGGCGCCACCCGCCTCTACGCGGTCGACGGGACGACGTTCGCCGAGCCGGGCCCGCGCCTGGTCGACGGCGTCGAGCTGCTCGGGCACATTCTCCATCCCGACCTGGTCGACCCACCCGGGAACATCGGCTTCGCGGCGCTGCGGGCGCCGAGCTCGCGACCGGCGCCGCGCTCGCACGGCTAGACGACAGCGAGCGCGCCGAGCACCGAAGCGACGCCGACGGCGACCATCGCCCCCAGCTCGACCGGCAGCCGGTTGCGGCCGAAGAGGCCTTTCTCGCCGGCGACGATGACGAGGGCGCAGAGGATGCCGCCGATCAATCCGCCGATGTGGCCGCCGACGCTGATCCTGGGAGAGACGAAGCTGAAGATCAGGTTGAAGACGATGAGGAAGCCGATCTCCCCCGCGAGCGCGTCCATCCCGCGGCCGCGGGCGATCACGAAGACGGCGCCGGCGAGGCCGAAGACGGCACCCGAAGCGCCGATCGTGAGCCCGTTCGGCTCCACCACGAGCGCCCCGAACGAGCCGGCGAGCAACGAGGCGAAGAAGAGGACGAGGAAGCGCGGCGTGCCCAGCGCCGGCTCCAGCAGCCGGCCGAGGATGAGCAGCAGGAACATGTTGAAGCCGATGTGGATGATGCTGGCGTGGAGAAAGCCGCTGGTGAGGAGGCGATACCACTCGCCTTCGGCGACCGCGGGGCCGAAGAGGGCGAAGTCGGCGGTGAACTGGCTGACCTGGTTGCTGAACAGGCCACCGGAGCCGCTGGCGATCTGGACCAGGTAGGCGATCACGTTGATCGCGATCAGGACGTAGGTCGCCGGGGCAGCGTCGAATCCCGGCGTGCCGCCCGGGTTCCGCACCACCTTCGTCCGCTGGCTCGCGCACTCCGGGCAGCGCATCCCGACCGGGGTCGGGGTCATGCAGTCCGGGCAGATCGGGCGACCGCAGGAGGAGCAGGAGACGCGCGTCTCGCGGTCGGGGTGGCGGTAACAGGTCTCGGCCATCGGGCAAGGCAGCCTACAATCGCCGCCGATGGAGGCCCCCAGCCCCGCCCGTCTCTTCGCCCCGATGGCCGGCGCCGTCCTGCTCCTGCTCGGCGTCCTCGGCTTCTTCTACACCGCCTCGTTCGACGGGCTCGGCGACTACGAGGAGGCGCTCGGGCACCTGCAGATGAACGGCTGGCTGAACCTCTTCTACGTCACCGTCGGCGCGGTCGGGCTCTTGGTGGCGGGCGTCTCCTCCCGCACCTACTCGCTGCTGGTCGGCCTGACGTTCGCGGTCCTGGCGATCGTCGGCTGGGGAACCGGGTGGCTGAACGTGGTGGTTGCGGTGCTCGGCCTGGCAGCTGCGCTGGGAACGCCCAACCCGGACCGCACGCCGCGCTCAAAGCCGCGAGCGAAGCCCGCTCGTCAGCGCTCGTAGCCCGCTCTGACTCTGCTGGCGACTGCGCCGCCGCAGCTCCAGCAGGACCAGCGCCCCGGTGGCGACGCCGCCGGCGCCGACCGCGACCACCGGCCGCACCCAGTTGCGCGGGTCGCGCAGCGCCCGCAGCTCGGCCTCGGAGAGCTCGTCGGCCCAATCGGAGAGCTCCTCGGCGGCCGCCTGGGTGATCGCCGCAAGCGTGTCCTCGACCCGGCTCGAAAGCCGCTCCGGCGGCTCGATCGGGCGCAGCGCGTCGCTCAGCAGCGCCTCGACGTCCCAGCTCCCGGTCAGCCGCTCACTCGACTCCGTCATCTTCCATCTCCTCCTGCAGCTGTTTGATCGCGCGGTGGATCAGCACCTTGGTGGCGCCGTCGGAGCGCCCCATCGCGCGGGCGATCTCCCGGTTGTCCATGCCGAGGGCGAAGCGCATGATCAGCGCCTCGCGCCGGTCCTCGGGGAGCTGGTCGAGGTGCTCGATCACCTGCCGCAGCTCCTCGCGCCCCTCGGCGATCGCCTCGGTGTCGTGGCGGGTGGCGATCGGGTCGGCGTTTTCCAGCGGCGTCTGCGGTCGCCGCGAGCGGTCGCGGTAGTAATTCGAGGCGAGGTTGTGGGCGATCCGGATCACCCAAGGGCGCAGCGGCCGGCCGGCTGACTCGCGCCGGGCCCGGTCGAAGTGCCGGTAGGCCTGCAGAAAGGCCTGCTCGGTCAGGTCCTCGGCGTCGTGATGGTTTCCGACCCGGTAGTAGGCGTAGGAATAGACGTCGCGCAGGTGCGCCCGGTAGAAGTCCTCGAAGGCGCGGTCGAGCTCCGCCTTCGCCGCCGGCGCCAGCTGGGCCGGCTCGACGTTCTGCTCGGGACCGCTCACCGGCCAAGCCTACCCGCGCCTCCATCAGGCGGCCTGTCTTTGGCGCTCGACCGCCCGCAGGTTCGCGATCCACTCCTCGACGTCGCAATCGCCGCGGATCAGGGAGGCCAGGGCAGCGAGGGCGTCGGCCTCGACGCCGGAGGAGGCGACCGCGTCGGCGAGGATCGGGACGGTGTCGAGGCCCTCGGAAGCCTGGCCGATCTTGCCCGGGATCTCGTCGGCCGGGGTACCGGTGCCGAGCAGCTCGCCGGCGCGGCGGTTGCGGCCCGAGGGCGCCATCATCGTCGCAGTCAGGTCGCCCACTCCGGCGAGGCCGGCGAAGGTGTCGGGGTCTGCGCCGCGGGCGACGGCGTGGTCGATGCACTCGCGCCAGATCGCCGCCACCGCGATCCCGGCGGCGTTGAGGCCGTGCGGCTCGGCGGCGGCGGCGGCGAGGGCGGCGGCGTTCTTGGCCGCGCCCGCCATCTCGACGCCGGTGACGTCGCGGGAGCGCTCGCAGACGAGTCCGGCCTTGTCGAAGACCTCACCGATCTGGACTCGCAGCTCCTCGTCGGCGGAGCCGAGGACCAGGGCGGCGGAGCCGGACACCGCCTCGCGGGCGTGGGCGGGGCCGCCGAGGCAGGCGATCGCCCGCGCCCGCACCCGTTCGCCGACGTAGTCGGAGGGCAGCTGGCCCTGGGGGCTGATCAGCCCCTTGGTCAGCATCAGCACGGCGCTGCGGGAGCTGACCCGGTCGGCGATCGCGCCGACCGCCTGCGGCAGCTGCTTGGAGGGGATCGCGAGACAGATCAGGTCGAGCCCGGCAAGCTCGATCGCCGAGGCCGGCCGCACGTCGATCTGCTCGGGCAGCGGCACCCCGGGCAGGTAGCGCCGGTTCTCGCCGTCCTCGAGCAGCTCCTCGACCCGCTCCGGGGTCCGCGCCCCCAGCTGCACCTCGAGGCCGCCGCGGGCGAGCAGGACCGCGACCGCAGTCCCCCAGCTGCCGGCGCCGATCACCGCGGCGCGGCGCATCGGCGGCAGCCCGCCCAGGTCTTCCCACTGCAGGAGGACGTTGGGCCAGATCCGCGCCGTCACCGTTTCTGCCAGCGCCGGCGAAGGCTCCTCGGCGCGCGGGAAGGTCATCGGCGGGCCCATCCGCACCTTGCACTTGCGCGGCCGGATGCGCCAGCCGCGGCGGACGTGTTCGGTGCCCAGCACCGCGGTCGGGATCACCACCGCCCCAGTCTGCAGCGCCAACCGCCCGACCCCGCGCTTCGGGTTGGCGAGGGTGCCGCGGCGGATCCGCGTCCCCTCGGGGAAGATGCAGACCGCGCCGCCGCGTTCGGCGATCATCCGCGCGGTCAGCATCGATTCCTCGTCCGACTCCCCGCGCCGGACCGGGAAGGCGCCGAGCCGCGAGAGCACCCAGCCCTGCCAGCGCCGCTCAAACAACTCGCGCTTGGCCATGTAGTTCATCGGCCGCCGCCAGGGCAGGCAGGCGCCGGCGACAAAGGGATCGAGGAAGCTGCGGTGGTTGGCGGCGACGATCACGCCCCCCTTCGCCTTCCCATACTCCCGTCCCCGCCGCTCGAGGCGGAAGTAGATGAGGAAGAACGGCAGCAGGAACGCCCGCGCGACGCAGTACATCGGCCAGTTGACGCTGTGCTTACGCGTGTAGGCGTGGTAGGAGGCGAGCCGCTCCGAGCTCAGACGTTCAGGTTCCACGCGTAGCGCTACACGGTGCCTAAGTCACGGTTACGCCACACCCGCGCTCACCGAGTCCGCGAGAACCATCCCTGGAGAATGTTTCTCGCGGACTCGGTGAATTACCAGGCTTGCCGCACCAACTGCTCAAGGTCCGAGTGGGTCAGCAGCGGCCCTGGGACCCGGCCCAGCTCGGACCGCTGGAGCATGGCGTCGAGGGCCTCGTCGAGCTTTGCCTCGTTGCCGCCGAGCTGGCCCAGCGGCTCAGGTCGCCCGAGCTCTTCGACCCGTTCTCGCAGCCCGGGGGTGTCCGTCCCGAGCGCCTCCGCCAGTCGCCCATACGGCCCCGGCGCCCGCTCCGCCAGGAAGGCCAGCGCCTGCGGCAGCACGGCCGCGTTGGTCTCGGCGTGCGGCGTCCCGCAGATCCGCACCAACGTCTGGCAGATGACGTGGTGGAGGCCGAGGCCGGCGGAGTCGATCGCGTAGCCGCAGAGGATCGCGCCGAGGGCGAGGCCGGCGCGGTCGCGCGTCTCTCGCTCTTCGTCCAGAGTGCGCCCGATCAGCTCCGCCCCGCGCAGCGCGGTCATCTCCGACACCGGATTGGAGTACGGCGAGTAGAGCGTGTCCGCTCCGTGCGCCAGCGCGTTCATCGCGCTCGCCCGCATCTCCCCCTCCGGCTGCCCCGTCATCGCCTCCGGGTCGGCAATCACCAGCGACGGCCGCACCATCCCCCGCACCCGCTCCTCCGCCCCTTCCGGCAACCGGTGGATCGCCGTCATCGGCGCCCCCGAAAGCGTCGTCGGTACCGCCACCACCCTCGCCCCGCTCACCGAAGCCACCGCCTTCGCCACATCCACCACCCGGCCGCCGCCCAGCGCTACAAGTGGGCGCACTTGCACCCCCTCCTCAGCATGTGAAGGGAATGCGAGGGCGCCCGTCAACGCGCCAGCGACGGCCGGGACCTGCCCTTTGGCCACCTCATGAACCCGGCTTGCCGCGTCCGCCAGAGCCCCCGTCCCAGGCAGTTCCCCCAGCGCCCGCTCCGTACTGAGCAGCTCGAACTCCTCGACCCCGTTCTCCCGCAGCACCTCAGTGGCGCGCGCCACGCCGCCCCGCCGGAAGACGACGGTGCGGCCGGCGTCGCGCCAGCTGAAGTCCGCGGTCAACCCTGGGCTTTGACGCGCGGGTTGACGACCGGGCGCAGCCGCGGTTCGACCTCCTCGCGCAGGTGCTCGAAGGCCGGCGGCAGCGAGAGCTTCTCGCCGAGGCTCTCGACCGGCTCGTCGACGGTGAACCCCGGCCCCAGCGTGGCGATCTCGAAGAGGACGCCGCTGGGCTCGCGGAAGTAGATCGAGCGGAAGTAGAAGCGGTCGATCTCCGGGGTCGGCTGGGCGCCGCCCGAGACGGCCTTCTCGCGCCAGTCGAGCAGCTCCTCCGGAGTCGAGGCCCAGGCGACGTGGTGGACGCTGCCGGCGCCCTGGATCCCGCGCTCGGGCGGCGCCTCGTCGTAGACATAGAGGCCGCCGCGCTGCTCGCCGCGCGCTTCCCAGGCACCGTCGACCCGCTCGAACTCGAGCGCCTCCAACAGCCCCTCGCTGGCCTCCGGCGCGGCGGCGTAGGCGCGGACCGCGTGGAAACCCTGCAGCGCCATCTCCCCCGGCACCTCCGGGTGGTCGGCGATCAGCGGCTGGTCCGGCACCTCGGCCACGAGCAGCTCATGCTCGAGCCCCTCCGGATCGGAGAAGACGAGGCTGTCGCCGTCGCGCTCGGACTCGGTGTCGTTCTCGCGCAGGCGCACGGCCCAGAAGTCGAGGGCCTCCCCCGATGCGACTCGCCAGACGATCCGGTGGACCATCCCCGCCCCCGGCCGTCCCTGGGCCGCTCCCGGGTACTCGAAGAAGGTCAGATCGGAGCCCGCGTCCCCCGCCTCGTCGGCGAAGAACAGGTGGTAGACGGTGGGGTTGTCCTGGTTGACGGTTTTCTTGACCAGCCGCAAGCCCATCACGCCGGCATAGAAGTCGACGTTGCGCTGAGCGTTCTCGGTGATCGCAGTAATGTGGTGAATGCCCTCTAGCTTCATGGTTCACGTATAGCATCCGACGATGAGCCGCGGACGCCGTCGCCTGGTCAGAGCCCTTGTGGTACTCGGCTCAGTACTCGCCTTTCTCAGCGTCTTCGCGATCTGGACCGAGCGCCAGGCGCTCAACACCGACGACTGGGTCAACACCAGCGGGCGCCTGCTGCAGAACGACAAGATCCGCGAAAAGCTCGCCGACTACCTCGTCGACCAGCTCTACGAAAACGTCGACGTCCACAAGGAACTCGAAGAAATCCTCCCGGGCGACACCAAGGACTTGGCCGGCCCCGCTGCCGGCGGCCTGCGCCAGGTCGCCGGCCAGGGTGCTGAAAAAGCGCTCGAAACCTCGACCGCGCAGGGGCTGTGGGAAGAGGCGAACCGAACCACGCACGAACAGCTCCTCGCCGTCCTCGAAAACAAGAAAGAAGCGGTCGAAACCGACGAAGGGAACGTCAAGCTCAACCTCGGCAGCCTGCTCACCAACCTCGCCGAGCAGGTCGGGATCGGCGAAAGCCTGGCCGAAAAACTCCCGCCCGACGCCGCCCAGATCGAGATCCTCAAGTCCGACGAGCTGAAGACCGCGCAGGACATCGCGGTCGCGATCAAGGGCCTGGCGCTGCTGCTCTCGATCCTCACCTTCGTCGCCTTCGGCGCGGCGATCTACCTCGCCCGTAGCGAACGCTGGGTGACCGTCCTGCTCAGCGGCGTCGGCCTCGTCGCGGCGGGATTCGCGGTCATCGTCGTCCGCCACATCGCCGGCGGCATCGTCACCGACCAACTCGTCAAGGAAGAGAGCGTAAAGCCGGCGGCCGAAGCGGCCTGGTCGATCGGCACCTCGCTGATGACCAGCATCGCCACCACCGTGATCGTCGTCGGCGTCCTCTTCCTGATCGCCGGCTGGCTCGCCTCGCCGACCAACGGCGCCCGCGCCACCCGTCGCCTCCTGGCTCCGGTCCTGCGCCTGCACTCCGCCTACGTCTATACGGCACTGGCGCTCGTCGTCTGCTTCTACTTCCTCAGCGGCCCCACCCACGGGCTGCGCACCTTCCTCACCACCCTGATCGTCGCCGGCATGGCCGCCTTCGGGATCCACGAGCTGCGCAGGCAGACCGAGGAGGAGTACCCCGACGCGACCTACGAGGACATCTTCGGCGGCACCAGAGACAAAGTCGTGACCGCGGTCAAAGACGCCAACATCAGCGAGAGGGTCGGCGAGCAGGCTTCGAAGCTGCGCCTGCCCGAGGTGCGGCGACCGGGTGGTGGTGACGAAACTGCCGAGGCCCCGACGGAGGCGATGCCGGTGAGCGAGGAGGACACTCGCCTGGAGCGCCTCGAGCGCCTCGGGACGCTGCGCGAGAAAGGCATCCTCACCGAGGAGGAGTTCGCGGCTGAGAAGGCGCGACTGCTCGGGGGCGGCGGGTCTTAGCGGAGACGGAGGCCGCGCAGTCGCGACCCCCGTCCGCAGCTGTTACTTACCGAGCGTGATCCGCACCTTCGCGCCGGGCGCGAGGACCTTGCCCGCTTTCGGCGCCTGCTTGAGGACCTTGCCCTCTTTCTTGCCCGTTACCTCGGCCTTCTTCACGTGGCCGAGCCTGCAGCCGCCCCGCCTCAGCAGGGTTTTCGCCTTTTTCAGGCCTTTGCCTTTGAGCGCCGGAACGACGCAGGCGCGGTAGGCGAAGTCGTCGAACCGGGTATCCGGGTTCGACCCCGCCAGCGTGGTCACGGTGACGTCGACCTTGCCGGGACGGGTGCTGCGCGGTGCCGTCGCGGTGATCTTGGTGTCGGAGTCGACGGTGAAGCTGGCCGCCGGCTGCGAGCCGAAGGTGACGGCGCTTGCCCCGTTGAGGTTCTTGCCGCTGATCACAACCTCGGTGCTACCGGTCACCGGACCTGACGCCGGGCTGACGGTGGTGATTTCCGGCGCCGGCTGGATTTCCGCGCTGAGGGAAATCTCCTTACCGTCGAAGGTTTCACTCGGCGCGTGAACCGAACCGTCGAACGGCGTCGGGAAGATCGACGCGTAACTCGCACCGGCGACGGCGGTGAACCCGATTTCGTCGGTGTCATGCGAGGGATCGATCCCGATCAGGTCACCCGCCTGCACCTTCAGGTTGGTCGAGAAGGTTTCCAGGCCGGTCCCGGTCGGCGTCGCGCCCTGGCTCGTCGCCGTCGCTTCGTAGCCGCCTTTGCCGTCCGGGTGGAGCACCCGGAGGAAGAACGGGCCGCCTTTGGCGCCCTGCACCCGCCAGCGGACGATCGCGCCGTTGACCGGCGAGGCGAGCGTCGCGCCCGACTCCGGCAGCGCCGTGTTGAAGAGGGTCTGCACCCGTTTGAAGGGTTCAGAGGTCGCGCCTTCCGGCAAGACGCTGCCGACGCTCAGGACCGAAGCCTGCGCCGCACCTGCCGCCGCCAGAGCCCAGGCGCTCACAGCACACACCGCCGCGATCGCCCAGAGACGCAAACGGCCTCGCTCTCCCCCGCTAACCGTTATCCCTGCTTGCTGCCGCATCTTCCACTGCCTCCTCGTTTGGTTTAAGTGCCCTTTCCGTGGGGACACCGTTTGCGCTAAACGAGCAAGGAAGTAGAAGTTGCGGAAAGCCCCCCGCCGGAATCGAACCGGCAACCTCCTCATTACAAATGAGGCGCTCTCCCAGGTTGAGCTAGGGGGGCAGGTGGCTAATGATGTCCGTAATGGACGTGACGTTCAGATTCTTGGGGCCGGACGAGGGTACCGTGCTGACGGGCGCTATCGAGGCCGCTTATGGTCAAACTTATGACGTCCGGTGGGTGTATGACCCGGATGAGGTCGGCGCCCGGATCGGCGCCGGCACCTACGTCGCCTGCATCGCCGAAAGCCCTGCAGGGGAGCTTCTCTGTCACATCGGAATGAGCCTGGCGGCGGCGGGCGACGCCGTCGGCCACTCGGGGCAGGCGGTGACCCTGCCGGCGGCCCGCGGGCAGCACCTCTTCACCCGCACCAAGCGGTACCTGATGGACTGGGCGCAGGAGCGCGGATTGGCCGGTATGTACAGCGAGGCAACCGCCGCCCACCCCTACAGCCAGAAGGCGAACATCGACCTGGGTGCGCACGAGACCGGCTTCCTGCTCGGCTGGATTCCCGCCTCGGTCGCAAACGACGCCGCGGCGGGACGGGCGGGGCGGCAATCGGCGGCGCTCTTCTATACGAAGCTGAACGACGGCCTCGAGCGCGAGGTCTACGCGCCGGAGCGCCACCGCGGGATCGTCGGGCAGACGATCGAGCTCTGCCGGCTGCGCGGCCGCCTCGCCGAGCCGCCGGCCGACTGCGAGCTGCCGCCGTGCAGCGAGCTCCACGTCGAGCTCGACCGCGACCACAACCTCGCCCTGATCACGGTCCTGCAGCCAGGGGCGGACCTGGAGGAGGCGATCGCCGGCGATCGCCGCCACCTCTTCCACCGCGAGAACCTCGACGCCGTCTACGTCGACCTGCCGCTGGAGCGACCCGCGACCGCCCTCGTCGCGGACCACCTGGAGAGCCTCGGCGTCTCCTACGCCGGCGTCTTTCCCAACCACCGCACCGACGGCGACGTCCTCCGTATGCAGTCGCTGCACCGGGTCCGAGTCAAGGCCGACGACGTTGCCGTCGCCTCGGACCACGGGCGCGAACTGCTGGATTACGTGCTCGCTGACCTGCCGCAGAGCGCCTAGACAGCCACCTCGCGCGACGCGAGATGAACGCCTACCTTGCGCTTGACCCGCTGCAGGGCGTTGTCGACGGTCTTCGTGTCGCACTCCAGGCGCTCGGCGATCACCTCGTAGGAGTGACCGTCGAGGTAGAGCGAGAGCACCCGGCTCTCCAACTCGGACAGCACCCCGGAGACGCCGGAGAGGCAGGACACGAGGCTCTCCAGCTCTTCGCTCGCGATCACCTGGTTGACCGGGTCATGGACGCTCGGCCCGGGCAGGATCTCGTCGAGGGTCGTTTCCGAATCGCCGGCTGCGGCGGGCGTCTGGCTAAAAGAGACGTACTGGTTGAGTGGCGTGTGCTTGTTGCGGGTCGCCGTCTTCACCGCGGTGATGATCTGGCGGGTGATGCAGAGCTCGGCGAAGTTGCGGAAGCTCGACTCGCGATCGGTCCGGTAGTCGCGGATCGCCTTGTAGAGGCCGAGCAGGCCCTCCTGGATCAGGTCGTCGGACTCGCCCCCGAGGAGGAAGTACGAAGAGGCCTTGAGGCGGACGAAGCCGCGGTAGCGGCGGACGATCGCATCGTAGGCATCGGCCCGTCCCTCCTTGGCAAGAGCGACGAGGTAGTGATCATCAAGTTCAACTTGAGGGTTAGGGTGGGGGGCGCGACCAGGGCGCTGCTGAGCGACCGGGAGCGGCAGTTCCTGCGTAGGCGACGATAGTGCCACTGATCCTTCTCCTTGCTGAAGGGTCGTGGCGCCACTTACCTCCCCCGAGGCGCCCTATTCACCAGGCGGACCTCAACCTGAGGTTCACCCTTATTGCGGCGGTAGTTTTACCGCACCGCGGTGTTCTGTCAACCCCAAATTGCGACTTTTTGCAACCGCCGTTGCATTTGCAGGAACTAGCCGCGCTGGCGCAGAGCCTCGAAAAGGACCGCGGTCGCAGCAGCCGAGACGTTCAGCGACTCGACTTTGCCTCGCTGCGGCAGGGCGATCAGGCCGTCGCAGGCCGCTGCCACTCGAGGGCGGAGGCCCTTTCCCTCTCCCCCGAGGACGACGACGGTGGAGCCGGTCAGGTCGGTCTGCCAGGGAGCCTGCTTCGCGTCGGCGTCGGCTCCCCAGATCCAGAAGCCTGCCTCCTTCGCTTCGGCCAGCCAATCAGCGAGGTTGCGGACGTGGGTTATCTCGATGTGCTCGACGGCGCCGGCCGAGGTCTTGCAGACGACCGGGGTAACGGCGGCGGAGCGGCGCTCGGGGATGACCACGCCGGCGGCGCCGGCGAACTCGGCCGAACGGCAGACGGCCCCGAGGTTGCGCGGGTCCTGGACCTGGTCGAGCGCGACCAGCAGCGACCCCTCCTTCCTAAGCATCCCAGCAGGGTCGCCGTAGGGATAGGGGTCGACCTCGGCCACCACTCCCTGGTGGTCGGGGGAACCGCAGAGCCGCTCCAGCTCCTCCGCCGAAGTCTCGGGCGACCGCCAAACGCGATGAACCCGCCGCCGCCCCCGTTCCGCCTCAGCGACCGGGTTGCGCCCGTAGATGAACTGGTTCGCCATCAGGCGAAGTCAATCATCAAGTCTTCGGCACCAGGCTGGGCCCCTCGGCGGAATCCCGCACGGTCCACCCCATCTCAGCAAGCTCGTCCCGCAGCTCATCAGCCCGAGCAAAGTCCTTCTCCGCCCGAGCCCGCTCACGCTCCTCCATCAACCCAAGCGCCCGCTCGTCGCCCTCAGCACCCTTCTCCGGCTGGGTAAGGGAGCTGAGCCCGACGAGCTCCAGCATCTCCGCGACCGCATCAGCTGCCGAATCCTTCGGAACCTCACCCCGGTTGGCTTCCCCGACGAGCTCAAACACCTCAGCAAGCGCCCTGGGCGTATTGAAGTCATCCGCCAGCGCATCCCTGAATGCGGTCAGTCGGGAGGCGACGGGGGCGCCCGACGAACCCTCCCCAAATTGTGAGGAGGGTACCCTCGTCGCCTCCCCCCCGTCAGCCGCCCGAAAGAAGTTCCGCAGTCGCTCGACCCTGGCCACCGCTTCCTCCATCTGCTCCTCGCCGAAGGCCAGCGGCTGCCGGTAGTGCCCGGAGATCAGATAGGCGACCACGGCCTCGCGCCCGTAGGCATCGAGCGCCTTCGAGAGCTGGAAGATGTTGCCCTCGGATTTAGACATCTTGGCCGCCTCGGTCTCGATCATCCCGTTGTGCATCCAGAGCTTGGCGAAGGGGCGGCCGGCGCCCTCCGACTGGGCGATCTCGTTCTCGTGGTGGGGGAAGACGAGGTCGGAGCCGCCGCCGTGGATGGCGAAGGTCGCGCCCAGCTCCTGCTCGGCCATCACCGAGCACTCGATGTGCCAGGCCGGGCGGCCGGGTCCCCAGGGAGAGTCCCAGCTCGTGTCCTCGTCGGGCTTGTGCGCCTTCCAGAGGGCGAAGTCGAGGCGGTCCTCCTTCAGCGAGGCCGAACCCGCGTCCTCGCCCTGGTCCATGTCCTCAGGCCGGCGGTTGGAGAGCCTGCCGTAGCCGTCAAAGCTGCGGACGCGGAAGTAGACGTCGCCCCCGGACTCGTACGCGTGGCCGTCCTCGACCAGCTCGGCGATCAGGGAGACGATCCCGTCGACCGTCTCGCTCGCCAGCGGCTCGGCGTCGGGGCGGCCGAGGCCGAGCCGGTCGGTGTCCTCGAAGTAGGCCCCCTTCATCTCCTTGGCAAACTCCGCCGACCCCTTCCCCGCCTCGCGGGCGGCGATGTAGATCTTGTCGTTGATGTCGGTGACGTTGACGACCAGCTTCGGCCGGTAGCCCTCGGAGCGCAGGAAGCGGGCGAAGAGCGAGAAGACGACGAAGGGGCGCGCGTTGCCGATGTGGATGCGGCTGTAGACGGTCGGCCCGCAGGCGTAGATGCCCACCTCCTCGCCCTCGAGGCTGCGGACCTCACCGGTCAGCGTGTCCCTGATCCTCACCTCCCTCATCGAGAGGCGAGGTTAATTCACTTGACTAAAAGGTGCGGTAGCCGGCGGTGGTCGCTTTCGACTCACCGCTGCGCAGCCAGGACGGGGCGACCTCCTCGGCCGCTGCCTCCGCCTCGCGCCGCGCCTTGCTGACGCTGGCCTTGATCTCGTCCTCGGTCGCCTCTCGGACCCGCTCCTCGCGGCGCTGCGCCTGGACCCGGATCCGGTCGGCCTCGACCCGCATCTGGTCCTCGGCGCGGGCGCGGGCGGCCTCCTCGGCCTCGCGCTCGACTTTCTCGAGCAGCCGCCGGACGCTCTCCTCAGCCTCACGGCGGACGTCGGCGGTGCCCTCCATCACCCGCCGCTCGATCTCGGTCTCGAGTCGGACGGCGGCCTCGTGCGACTCGGCCGCGGCGGCCTCCGCTTCGGCGGCGCGCTGCTCGGCGGCGGCGATCCGGCGGTCGGCCTCGGCCTGGATCTGCTGCCGGGCCTCCTCGAGCTTGCTACTGAATTCCTCTTCGGCCTCCTTCCGGGCGGCGGCCATGGCGTTCTCGGCCTCCAACCGCGCTTCGGTGATCGCGCTCTCGGCTTCGGCCCTCGCCTCTGCCGCGGCCCGCTCGGCCGCCGAACGCGCCCTGCCGGTACTGGCGACGATCTCCTCGCGCTCGCCCTGCGCACGCTGCTGCAGCTCCTCGAAAGCCTTCTCGGCCCGGTCGCGGGCCTCCTCGGCGGCGCCCGCCCGTCGCTCGGCCTCGGTCCTGGCCTTGCGATCGGCGGCGATCCGCTCCCGCGCCTCCGCGGTCACCTTCCGCATCGCCAGCAACGCCTTCTCCTTCAGCTCCCCCCTCAGCGCTTCGGTCCGAGCTTCGGCCTCGGCAACCCGGCCCTCGCTGACCTTCACCCACTCAAGAGCCTGGTCGGCAACGCCGCGCACGGCACGCGTCGCCTCGCCGACCTGCTGCAACTGCTCCAAGGGCTGACCCATCCCCGCGCAACCTACTACGCGGCCCGGAAGCCAACCCACGAGAAGCCCGCAATTTGGGGCGGCTCTGATGGGACCCGGGGGAGGGGTTCGCCGGACCCTCCCCGCTGTTGTCCGCCGAACCCCTCCCCCGGGTCCCTATAACTCAGCCGAAGTCTCTTTATCGCGAGCGCGCAGGTCCTTCTTCAGGACCTTTCCGGTGGCATTCCGCGGCAGCTCTTCGAGAAACTCGATCTCGCGCGGGCTCTTGTAGGAGGCGAGGTTCGCCTTCACGTGCGCGGTCAGGTCGCCGGCGGAGACCTCGACGCCGTTGCGGACGACGACGAAGGCCTTCAGGCGCTGGCCGAACTCCTGGTCCTCGACCCCGATCACCGCCACCTCCTCGACCGCGTGGTGGTCGGCGAGCAGGTCCTCGACCTCCCGGGGGAAGACATTCTCACCGCCGGAGACGATCATCTCGTCGTCGCGGCCGTCGATGAAGAGCCGACCCTCGGAGTCGATGTGGCCGACGTCGCCGCTCGAGTAGAGGCCGTCGATCACCTCCTTGCCGCCGCCGCCGGTGTAGCCCTCCATCGCCATTTCGTTGCCGACGAAGATGCGGCCGACCTGGCCCTGCGGCACCTCCCTGCCGCTTTCGTCGTAGAGGCAGATCTTGGTCCCCCGCGGCGGCTTGCCGGCGGTGCCGGGGGCGGCCCGCAGGTCCTCCGGGGTGGCGACCGTCGCGTAGGCGACCTCGGTCGAGCCGTAGAGGTTGTAGACGTTGTCGCCGAAGCGGTCCATCCACTCGATCGCCAGCTCGCCCGGCAGCGCCGAGCCCGAGAGCGAGGTGATCTTCAGCGAGGGCAGGCTGTAGCGGTCCAGCACCTCGTCCGGCAGGGTGAGGATGCGCTGGATCATCACCGGCACCGCGGCGAGGACGTCGGCGCGGCTCTGCTCGACCGCCCGCAGCGTCTCCTCCGGGTCGAATTTGCGCCGCAGCACCATCGTCGAGCCGGTCGGCAGGCTCATCACGAAGTGGAAGAAGCCCCAGGAGTGGAAGAGCGGGGCGGCGATCATCATCGTCATCCGGCTTTGGAAGGGGATCTTGTCGATCAGCGAGGCGATCGCCATCAGCCCGTCGGGGCTGGAGCGCTGCGCGCCCTTCGGCGTGCCGGTGGTGCCGGAGGTGAGGATGACGAATTTGGGCTTGTCCGGCGGCGGCGTGTGGTCGGACTCGTCGCCGCCCTGGATCAGGCTCTCGAGCGTCGGCTCGGATACCTCGCCGTCGCACCAGCCGACGATCCGGGCGACGCTCTCATCGACGCCGGCGAGCAGGTCGCTGAACTCCTCGTCATAGACGAGCGCCTTCGGCCCCTCGCGCTTCATCACCTCGGTCAGCTGCGGGCCGGCGAACATCGTGTTCAGGTAGAGCGCAGAGGCACCGAGCTTGGCCGCGGCCAGCGTCGACTCGACGAAGCCGCGGTGGTTGCGACACATGATCCCGAGCCCGTCGCCAGGCCCGATCCCCATCGCGGCGAACGAGTGGGCAAGTGCGTTGGAGCGCCGGTGCAGCCGCTCCCAGCTGAGGGCGCCGCGTTCGTCGACGATCGCCAGCTCGTGCGGGTGGTGGATCGCCGCGGTGGTGACGCCGAGGGCCGGGGAGGCGCCCCAGCGGAGGAAGGCGCCACCGATCTTCAGCGCCTTGTCCGGGCGCATCGGGGCGAGGATGCCGGCCTCGCGCAGCACCTTCACCTCGAAGATCGAGTCGGAGATCGAGGCCCGCAGCCCCGCCGCGCTCAGTTTCGCGTCCGCCATCCCAGCCGGAAGACTATTCGCTCTCGACGCTCGCCACGGCCATGCAGGCGATCCCCTCGCCGCGGCCGATGAAGCCCATGCCCTCGTTGCTGGTCGCCTTGACGCTGACCCGGGCCGAGGTGGCCTCGGCGAGTGTCCGCTCCATCTCCGCCTTGTAAGGACCGAGGCGCGGCTGCTCGCAGACCAGGGTGGCGTCGATGTTGACGATCGGGCCGGCGATCATCCCGACGACCGTGCGCAGGAGGTCGATCGAATCGGCGTCCTTCCAGGCCGGGTCGTCGTCCGGGAACATCGTGCCGATGTCGCCGCCGCCGGCGGCGCCGAGCAGGGCGTCGATCACCGCGTGGGTGAGGACGTCGGCGTCGGAGTGGCCGTCGAGCCCCTGGTCGTGCTCTATTTCGACGCCGCCGAGGACGAGGCGCCGGCCGGGGGCGAAGCGGTGGCTGTCGTAACCGAGGCCGACCATGCTCAGCCGACGCGACTGCCCAAAGGCGCCAGGCTCCGCTGGCGCTGCTCGAAGACGCATATCTCTTCTATCCCCAGTTCCTCGAGGAATTGCACCGCGCGCCCGTATTCGAAGCCGACCTGCTCGGGCAGGTGGGCATCGGAGGAGAGGGCGAAGGCGGCGCCGGCCTCGATGCACATCTCGGTGAACCGGCGTGAGGGGTAGAGCTCGCCGACCGGCTTGCGCAGGCCGGCGGTCGAGATCTCGACCGCGATCCCGCTCTCGGCGATCGCTTCCACTGCCGGCTCGTAGAAGCTGCGCAGATCCCGGTCAGGGAGCGGCCGCACCCGTCCCCAGACCTTGACCAGGTCCGGGTGGGCGAGGATGTCGTAGAGGCCGGAGCGGGCGCAGGCGGCGAGCGCGTCGAAGTAGCGGCGCCAGATCTCGTCGGCGTCGCCGCTGCCCTCCCAGACGTCGAAGCCGTCGTGGTCGACGGCGGCGTCGCCCTCGCCGACGAAGTGGACCGAGCCGACGACGTAGTCGAAGTCGCGAGCCTCCAGGAGGGCGGCGATCCGCTCCTCGGCGCCGGGCACGTAGTCGCACTCGACCCCGAGCCGCAGCGGCGTGCCGCGGACGAACTCGCAGTAGGCGTCGATGTCGTCGACGGCGTTTTCGACCCAGAGCGGGTGGCGCCAGAGGTCGAGGGCCTGGCGGAAGCGGTAGACGTGCTCGGAGACGCCGAGCTCCTCGATCCCGGCGGCCTCGGCGGCGGCGAGGTAGCGGTCGACGTTCTCGGCGGTGAAGTAGCGCTCGAATGTGGTCCCGTCCTCGTCCGGGCGCAGGTGCAGGTGGTAGTCGGTCAGCATGGAGGGCGAGCATAAACTTCGCGCCGAATGGCCCGTCAGCTCCTTCTCCTCCTCTTGGCGTTGGCCGGGGGAACTGCGCTCGCGCTGCTGCTCGGGGCGGAGAACTTCGGCACCGCCCTGGCGATCGGCCAGATCTGCTTCGCGGCGACCCTCGTCTACGTGCTGATGCGGGACTAGGCGCCGGGGGCGCCCTGGGCGCGCTCGGCTAGCAGCAGCTCGACGACGCGCAGGTCGAGCGGCGTCGTCACCTTCAGGTTCTGCTCGGCGACGGGGTGGATGAGGACGGTGCCGCCGTCCCACTCGACCAGCATCGCCTCGTCGGTCGCCTCCCGCGACCGCTCGGCGGCGGCGAACGCCGCGCGCAACGCCTCGGTCCGGAACACCTGCGGCGTCTGCGCCGTCCAGAGCTCGGCGCGATCCTCGGTCGCCACGATCTTCGTCTGTTCCTTTTCGTTGCTATCCGCCGATAAGGAACAGGTGGTTGCTCGCTTGACCGTGTCGGTGACCGGAGCGGCGGCGATGACGCCGGCCGCCTTCGGCGCCGCGTCGAGGTCGGCGACCAGCGCTTCGACCAGCTCCGGCGTCAACAGGGGGCGGGCGGCGTCGTGGATCGCGACGTACTCGGTCCCCACCGCCGCGAGGGCGTTGGCGACCGAGTCGGCGCGGGTCTCGCCGCCGGCGACGACGCCGAGGTCGTGGCCGCCGAGGTCGCCGACGTGGCCCGGCGGCGCCGCGACGACGATCGAGTGCACCGAGTCGCACGCCCGGAAGGCGTCGATCGACCACTCGACCATCGCCCTCCCCCCGACCGGGACGAAGGCCTTCGGGCCGCCGGCTCCGAGTCGCTCCCCGGAGCCGGCGGCCGCGATGACGGCCGTTACAGCTGGCGCTCTAGGCGGTCGCAGTGGCGGCGAACCGCTCCTCGAGGAGGCCGTCGAGGTATTCCTCCGCGCCCTCCTCGTCCTTGTCGAGCGCGTACATGAACTCCGAGGCGAGGATCTTCTTCGCCCGGGTGTACATCTGCTTCTCCCCCGTAGAGAGGCCCTTTTCCATCTCGCGGATCGCGAGATTGCGGACGACCTCGGCAAGCTCGAAGACGTCGCCGGTCTTGATCTTCTCGCGGTTGTACTTGAAGCGCCGGTTCCAGTTCTTCGGCATCTCCGACACGTCGTCGGTGAGGACGTTTGTGACCTTCTTGATTTCTTCCTCGTCGATGACCCGCCGCAAGCCCGCCTTGCCGGCGTTTTCACAGGGGACCATCACCGTCAGCTCGTTGTGGAGGATCTTGATCGTGAGGTATTCACGCTCCTCCCCCATCAGCTCCCGCGTCTCTTTCGCCATCACCAGTCCGGCGCCATGATGCGGGTAGACGACCTTGTCGCCCTCCTCGAAGTCGCAGACGTATTCCACGTCCTCGAAGACAGCCTCCACGGTGGCCTCGTCTAGCTCGGAAATCGGTGACTCCTTTCGTTGTTCGACGGCGAGAAGCGCCGTCAGCTCTGCAAGTACCGGTCGACCAGATCAACCTCTTGGAGCCGCCGCAGGCCCTCGCGGATGTCTTTGGCCCTGGCAGGCCCGACTCCGTCGACGGCGGCGAGCTCCTCGTCGGAGGCCGCGAGGACCTCGTCGAGCCCGCCCAGCTCGTGGGTGATCTTCTGGACGACAAGCTTGGGAATCCGCGGGACCCGGCCCAACACCCGGTATCCGCGCGGAGAGACGGGGAAGTCCAGGGTGTTGACCTTGCGGTCGTAGCCGAGCAGCTCGGCCAGCCGACCGAAGTCGAGCACGTCCTGGTGCGGCATCCGACCCAGTGCCTGCAGCACCGCGGTCAGGTTCCCCTCGGAGTCTTCGACGCTGTAGTCGCGGATCAGCGCCGTCTTGTCAGCGGCGACGCCGACCATCGTCTCCTCCAGCTGCATCTCGATCAGCCGGCCCTCGGTGCCGAGCTCGACGATGTAGCGCTCGACCTCGACCGCCATCCGCGTCACCAGCTCGGCGCGCTGCAGAGCCTGGAGCGCGTCGTGGAGGACGCCGCCGCCCTCGAACTCGAGCTGGGTCAGCCGCGCCGAGACCTGGTCGAGGCGTTGGCGGTACTTCTCGAGGGTCGCCAGGCCCTGGTTCGCTTTCGCGAGCACGGCCGGGATGTCCTGGAGGATGTACTTCGTCCCCTCGACGTAGAGGGAGACGACGTCGCGGCGCTGCGAGATCGCGATCACCAGCGCCGTGGTCTGTTTGGAGACGCGCTCGGCGGTGCGGTGGCGGGTGCCGGTCTCCGAGCTGAGGATCGTCGGGTCCGGCATCAGCTGGACGTTGGCCCAGGCGATCTTCGTCGCCTCGCCGTTGAGGACGATCGCCCCGTCCATCTTTGCCACCTGGTAGAGCATCGCCGGGCTGTAGTCGACGTCGAGCTTGATCCCGCCCGAGAGCAGGTGGGAGATGTCGTCGAGGTCGCCCACGACCAAGAGGCCGCCGGTCCGCGAGTGGACGATGTTGTCGATGCCCTCCCGCAGCGCACCGCCGGGGGCAACCACGTCGAGAGCTCTTAGAAGTCGGGGATCCTGGCGTTCAGACAACTCTTGAAGCTCATCCCCAGACAAAGCAGGCATCGCTTAAGAGGATGGCAGAAAGGGCTCTGGAATGCGGTCTCCTCGATTCCGAGTGGACAGGTCGGATATGGCTTTGTCAAGCGGCCTTAAAGATGGAAGCGCTTGTGGTGCATGTGGTGGCGCAGCTCGCCGGGTGACGAATCGTGTTCCGGGTCGCGGACGAACCTCCAGGTGAGGGCGGTGCCGACGGCGCAGAGGACGACGGCGACCCAGGTCGAGCCGGCGACCGCGGCGGCGAAGGAGTGGCCGTCGCCGAGCAGAGCGTGGAAGGCGGCGCCGGTGGAGGCGAGAGCCACGGCGCCGGCGAGGACGCGGTCCATCGCCAGGACCCCGGAGGCGATCCCGACCTTGTCCCCCGGCATCGCCGCCATCGCCGCCGTCGACATCGGCGCGTAGACGAGGCCGAGGGCGATCCCGAAGAGGAGGTAGCCGACGAGGAGGAGGCCGTAAGGGCTGGCGGCGTCGATCTGGGTCAGGACCAGCAGCCCCGCCGTCCCGCAGAGCATCCCGGCGCTCATCAGACGGCGGGCGCCGAAGCGGCCGATCAGGCGGCCCGAGAAGGGCGAGACGAAGATCATCGGCACCGTCACCGGCAGGATCATCACCCCGCTGAGGATCGGCGAGTGGTCGCGTACGTCCTGCAGGTACTGCGGCTGGAAGAACATCACCGCCCAGTAGGCGCCGACGAGGGCGAAGGCGGCGGCGCTGGCGCCGAAGTAGGGGCGGTTGCGGAAGAGGGCGAATTCGACGATCGGCTCACCCACCCGGTGCTCGACGCGCCAGAAGGCGACGAGGAGGATGAGAGCGGCCAGCGCCAGCGCCACGATCGCCTCCCCTCCCCAGGCCTGCGACTGCACGAGGGCGAGGACGCCGGCGGTGACGCCGGTGCTGAGGAGGGCGAGGCCCGGCCAGTCGAGGCGGGTGCCGGCGGCGGGGTCGGTCGTCTCGGGCGCCGCCGCGACGGTGATCGCGAAGCCGAGCGCGAGGATCGGCAGGTTCATCCAGAAGATCACCCGCCAGTCGAGTTCGATCAGCAGGCCGCCGGCGAGCGGGCCGATCGCCAACGCGATCGCCGATACCGCGGCCCAGATGCCCAGCGCCCGCGGCTGTTCCTCGCCCGGGAAGACATTGCAGACGAGCGCCAGCGAGAGCGAGAGCATCGGCGCTGCCCCCGCCCCCTGCAGGACGCGGCCGAGGATCAGCATGTCCTGGTCCTGGGCGGCGCCGGAGACGACCGAGCCGACCGCAAAGAGCACGAGGCCGACGAGGAAGACCCGCTTGCGCCCGAACATGTCCCCCAACCGACCGGCGCTCACCACCAGCACCGCGATCGTCAGCAGGTAGGCGTTCATCACCCACTGCAGCCCCTCGGCGGAGGCGTCGACGTCTTGGCGGATCGAAGGCAGCGCCAAGGCAACCACCGTCGAGTCCAGCATCAGGATGAAGAGCCCGGCGCAGGCGCCGGCAAGGGTCCACCACTTGCGATCCACGGCGGCGACGCTATCGGCGCCGGCGGCGGCTCAGTGAGTGGCGACGAGGTCGCGGCCGGGGTCGATGCCCCAGCGGTCGCCGACGGCGGTGAGGTCGTCGCTCAGCGGCCAGCGGTCGGGGCGCTCCTCGCCCTCGTGTTCGGGGCTGGCGCCCTTCAGCGTCATGCAGCCGGCGTTGTCGCCGATCGCGCGGATCTCCTCGACGTCTTCGGGGCTGAGGCGCCGCTCGACCGGCAGCGCCGCCAGCTCGGCCCGCTTGTCCTCGATCGGCCGCGCCTCGGGCCCGATCTCCTGGATCAGCGTCGGGGCGACGGAGGCGACCGCGGGGTGGGCGAGGTTCCACTGGCAGGCCAGCTGCATCGGGGTCAGCCCGGCCCGTTCGGCGATCGGCCGCAACCGCTCGATCTTCCCCAGGCCCGCCTCGATCCAGCCTTCGGGCCGGAAGGAGCGATGGTCGAATTTCGCCAGCTCCATCCCCGGGCGCAGGTCGTCCCAGAAGAGGCCACCGTAATCGACGACCCGGGTGAGGACCTTGACCTCGTGCCGCGCGGCGGCATCCAGACAGAGCTCACCGGGCCAGGGCTCGAGCGGGTTGAGGATGACCATCGCCCAGTCGATCACCTCGCCGAAGCGCTCCAGGCAGGAGATCAGGTCGAGCGTGAAGCCGTTGGCGGGCCCCGGCGCGACGCCGATCCGCGCCGTCAGGCCTTCCTCGCGCAGCGCCGCCATCGCCTCCCAGACGACCTCGCTCGAGTAGCCGATGCGGTCGGGGTTGTGCAGCAGCAGCAGATCGAACGAGCCGGCGCCGATCCGCTCCAGGCTCCTCTCGGTCGCCATCCGCAGATATCCGGCGTACTCCTCAGGCCCCCGCAACCGCGGGTCGGTGAAGCGAGGAAACCCCTTCGGCCCTTCCCGCTCCCCCTCGTAGAAGTCGTGCCCGACGGCGCCGATCAGGCAGAAGTCCTCACGGGCCACCCCCCCAAGGGCGCGCCCAAGGACCCGGTCCGCCTCGCCCTGCCCGTAGGCATCGGCCGTGAGGACGGTCTCGATCCCCTCACCAGGCCGGAGCAGCGCAGCCAGCCGGTCCTCCTCGATCGCCTCACCGAAGTGAAGGAACCGCCCGCCGCTCCAGGTGCCGATCGCGGCCAGGCCCGGCTCTCTCACGCTGCGCCCTCGCTCAGGACTCGACGTCGCCGGCGCCGTCGGACCCCTCGTCCTCGGGGCCGGGGTCACCGTCGTCGTCCTTCTTGGCGCCGACGCCGACTTTCTCGCGCTCGGGCTTCTCTGCCGCTTTCGCCTTCGGCTTCTTCGGGGCGATGATCTCGAGGTCGAGGGGTTTGTCTTCCTCGTCCCCGTCGGCGTTGCGGGAGACCATCACCGTCGAGCCGGGGGTCATCTCGCCCTGGCGCAGGACTTCGTCGGCCAGCGGGTCCTCGACGTAGCGCTGGATCGCGCGACGCAATGGACGGGCGCCCATCGAGGGGTCCCAGCCTTTGTCGACGAGGAGTTCCTTCGCCTCGTCGGTCAGCTCCAGCTGTAGTTCGTGCTCGGCGACCTGGACGCGGACGCGGTTGATCATCAGGTCGATGATCTCCTTCACCTCGTCCTTGGCGAGCTTGTGGAAGACGATCACCTCGTCGATCCGGTTGAGGAACTCCGGCCGGAAGACTTTTTTCAGGTCGCTCATGATCCGGTTCTTCATGTCGTCGTAGGACATGCCGGTCTCGTCGGCGACGGTGAACCCGATCGAGGTGTTTTTGGCGATCTCCCCGGCGCCGATGTTCGAGGTCATGATCACGATCGCGTTGCGGAAGTCCACGGTGCGACCCTGGGCGTCGGTGAGGCGCCCGTCCTCGAGGATCTGCAGGAGGATGTTGAAGACGTCCGGGTGCGCCTTCTCGATCTCGTCGAGCAGGAGCACGCTGTAGGGCTTGCGCCGCACGGCCTCGGTCAGCTGACCGCCCTCGTCGTAGCCGATGTAGCCCGGAGGCGAGCCGACCAGGCGGCTGACCGCGTGCTTCTCCATGTACTCGGACATGTCGATCCGGACCATCGCCTCCTCGTCGCCGAAGAGGAACTCGGCGAGGGTGCG
>Ga0070688_100000213_pt1 | contig 30725 bp, 22 predicted proteins | sample KBSS13HmetaG_FD_64679 | JGI IMG/M metagenome (GOLD analysis project Ga0070688, IMG submission 64679) | Switchgrass rhizosphere microbial communities from Kellogg Biological Station, Michigan, USA - KBS S1-3H metaG | ecosystem: Host-associated > Plants > Roots > Rhizosphere ...
GGCACCATCGTTCTCGCCGTCTCGAGCTTCCGCTTCAGGCGGTCCATGTTGCGGACGTAGGCGTTCGGGTCCTCCGTATAGCGTGCCGCTTCGTCGTGACCCGAGCCGCGCGTGAAGTACGTGCCCTTCCAGTCCTTGGCACCCGGCAGCGTGCGGTACGGGATGCCGTCGCCGTCCACGTCGCGGTAGCGCTCGAACTTGGCGACCTTCGCCAGCGCCTCGTCGTCCAGCACCTTGCCGCGATCCCAAGCCTTCTCCGGGTAGGTGAACGGGTCACTCATCCAGTTGTTCATGCCGAGGTCGAGATCGGAGAGCACGAACACCGGCATCTGCAGCCGCTCGGCGAGGTCGAACGCTGCTTGCGCGAACTCGTAGCACTCGCCCACCGAGCCCGGCAGCAGCACCGGGAACTGCGTGTCGCCGTGCGAGAGCCCGTAGACGAACGACAGGTCGCCCTGCGCCGTGCGCGTCGGCAGGCCCGTGCTCGGGCCCACGCGCTGGATGTCGAAGATGACGCCCGGGATCTCCGTGTAGTAGCCGTAGCCCGCGAACTCGGCCATGAGCGAGATGCCGGGGCCCGACGTGCTGGTCATCGAGCGCGCGCCGGCCCAGCCGGCGCCCAGCACCATGCCGATGGCGGCGATCTCGTCCTCGGCCTGGATCACGGCGTAGCTCGCCTTCCCCGTGGCCGGATCGCGCCGGTATTTCTCGAGGAACCCGATCAACGCCTCGACCAGCGAGCTCGAGGGCGTGATCGGGTACCACGTCACCACGGTGACGCCGGCGAACATCGCCCCCAGCGCCGCCGCGGTGTTGCCCTCGATCAGGATCTTGCCCGCGGTGGCGTTCATGCGCTCCACCTTATAAGGGTCGCGCTTGGGCAGGTGCTCGCGCACGTACTTCATGCCCGCCTGGACCGCGGCCTGGTTCAACGCCATCGCCTTTGGCTTCCTGCCCAGCTGCGCGTGCAGCGCCTTGTCCACCTCGATCACGTCGATACCCAGCAGCTCGGCGAGCACGCCGACGTAGATCATGTTCACCACCAGCCGGCGGAGCTTGACGTCGGTGGTGATGCTCTCCATCAGCTTCGCCATCGGCACCGCGTAGACGATGCGATCGTCGGCGACCGGCGGCAGCTTGATCGAGTCGTTGGTCACGATCACCGTGCCCGGGCCCATCTCGGCGACGTCGGCGGCGGCGGTCTCGGGGTTCATCACCACGAGGATCTCGTGTCCGCCGCGGCGCGCGATCCAGCCGTCGCGGCTGGCGCGGATCGTGAACCAGGTCGGCAGCCCGGCGATGTTCGAGGGGAACAGGTTCTTGCCGCTGACCGGAACACCCATCTGGAAGATGGAGCGGAGCAGCACGTTGTTCGCGGTCTGGCTTCCGGAGCCATTGACCGTGGCCACGTGGATGCTGAAGTCGTTGACGACCGTGCGCATGGGCAAGGAACGGTACGAGCGCGCTTGGGGAGGGTCAAGTACGACGAAAGCAGTAGCCGCGCTGCGCGCGCGTCTCTTGACCCCTCGCGGCGTTGCCTTATCGTGCGCGCCATGACCGACGTGAAGAGCATGATCGAGCCCACGCCGCTGGTGCTCGCCACGGCGCAGCGCTGGCTCACCCCGGTGCAGGAGCGCCTGGGCCCGGACTTTCTCTCCGCCTACATCACCGGCGGCGCCCTGAACGAGGGCTTCGACCCGCAGCACCGGCACATCAACGTCCTGGTCGTGGCGAAGGACCTGCCCATCTCGCGGCTGGACGCGATCGCCGCCGCGGTGCCGCTCTCCAACAAGCCGCCGCACATCGATCCGCTGTTCGTGACGATGCAGCAGGTGCAGCGCTCGCTCGACGTGTTCCCGATCGAGTGGACCGACCTGAAGGAGCGCCACTGGAAGCTGGAGGGCGTGAACCTGTTCGACACGCTCGAGGTGCCGGACACCTACTTGAGGCTCCAGATCGAGCAGGAGCTGCGCGGCAAGCATCTGAGACTGATGCAGGAGTACCTGACCGGCGGCGGCCATCCCGAGCAGCTGCACGCGGCGCTGGCGCGGCTCGCGAGCGGGTTCCACACGCTGTTCCGCGCCCTGATCCGGCTCCACGGCGAAGCGCCGCCGCCGAGCCTGGAACGCGTGATCGAGCGCGTGGCCGAGATCCACGGCCTCGATGAGAACGCGTTGAAGGGCGCGCACCGCCTGCGCGCGGAGCGCAAGCATCCGGGCGTGGAGCCCACGCGCGCGGCGTACCGTGCGTTCCTCGCCCAGGTCGAGCTGCTGGTGAGCGCGGTCGACGGTTTCCGCGTGCAATGACGCACCGGCGTGCGGCCGCGCGCGCCCTCCTCATCGCGCTGGTGATCGCGGTCGGACCCGGCCCCGCCGGGGACCCGGCGCGCGCCCAGGACTCGACCCGACTCCCCGCGGTCCCGGCGTTCCACGGCTACGTCAACGACGACGCCGGCGTGATCGGCGAGGAGCGCTCGGCGCAGCTCGAGAGCTTCCTCGACCAGGTGCATCAGAAGACGGGCGCCCAGTTCGCGGTGCTCACGGTGGCCTCGTGCGAGCCCGACGACCCGACGACGTTCAAGACGCGCGTCTTCAACACCTGGGGCATCGGCGACAAGGACCGCCGCGACGGCCTGCTGCTGCTCGTGTCGATGAAAGAGCGCTCGCTCGAGTTCGAGACCGGCTACGGGCTCGAGGGCACGCTGCCCGACGGCTGGCAAGCGCGCATGCTGCGCGACCTCGCCGTGCCCGAGTTCCGGAACGGCGATCCCGCGGCCGGCATCACCGCGGCCGTGCTCGCCGCCTCGCAGCGCATCGCGGCGGAAAAGGGCGTGAAGCTCGAGTGGAACGGGAAAGAGCTGCGCTACGACGAGGGCGGTTCGGGCGGGATCCCCAACTGGGTGTTCATGCTGATCCTGTTCGTGCTGTTCTTCGTCGTCTTCCCCGCGCTCGCCGCGAGCCGGCGCCGGCGCGGGGGCGGCTGGTACCCGCCGGGCGGCTGGGGTGGCTGGGGCGGCGGGTTCGGCGGCTTCGGCGGCGGCTTCGGCGGCGGGGGCGGCGGCGGCGGGAGCAGCTTCGGCGGCTTCGGCGGCGGCTCGAGCGGTGGCGGTGGCGGTGGCGCACACTGGTGAATCCCGCGGCCGCGGCCGCGCGTAGTCAGGCAGGTTCCCGCCGCGCACCGGGCGCGGCGTTCGAAAGGAGACGGTCGCCATGAAGGGTGGCTTGGTCGTACTGGGCATCGTGCTGCTCATCGTGCTCGGGTTCGGCGGCTGCGTCGCGGGCAACTACAACTCGCTCGTGCAGAAGAAGACCGACGTCGAGAACAAGTGGGCGCAGGTGGACAACCGGCTCCAGCAGCGCGCCTCGCTCATCGGCAACCTGGTGGAAACGGTGAAGGGCGCCGCGGGCCAGGAGCAGACCGTGTTCGGTGACATCGCGAACGCGCGCGCCGCCATGGCGGGCGCGAAGACGCCCGAGGACGGCATCAAGGCGGCGCAGGGCATGGACGGCGCCATCGGCCGGCTGCTGGTGGTGGTGGAGAACTATCCCCAGCTGAAGAGCATGGAGACGTTCACGCAGCTCATGGACGAGATCGCCGGCGCCGAGAATCGCATCGCCACCGAGCGCATGCGCTACAACGAGTCGGTGAAGGACTACAACGTCGCCGTGCGCAGCTTCCCCATGAACCTGTTCGCAGGCGCGTTCGGCTTCAAGGAAGCGACGATGTATCCGGTCCCCGAGAACGCGAGGGAGACGCCGAAGGTGGATTTCAGCGGCATCAAGCCGGGCACGATCGAGAAGAAATAGCGGTCAGTGCGCGGGCGCGCGATCCGGGGCCTTCGTCCCGGATCGCGCGGGCCCCGGCTCCAGGGCCTCGGGGAACGCGCCGCGGAGCGCCGGGTGGCCCTGCACCCCCATCCAGCTCGCCGACGTTCGCCAGCTCTCGAACGCGCTCCGCCCGGAGAGCCTCAGCACCTGGTAGCGGAGTCCGGCCGCCGCGAGCAGCGGCAGCGTGTCCTCGTCCGCTCCAGGCGCGCCCTGGGCACAACCATCGGCGTCGATCGCCAGCTCGCGCACGCGCTTCAGCTCGCGCGAGAGGCCGTCACCCACCAGCTCGTCGAGCGCCGCGCGACCGGCGTCGGTCCACACCCACGGGCCCAGGTCGAGCGCCCGCGCGAGCACCGCCTCGTCCGCGGGCGAGACGCCGAACCGCGCCGCCAGCGCCAGCAGTCGCTGCTTCGCTTCCCGTGCCGCTTCCCGGCGCCGCTCCTCGTTGGAACCCGAGAGCAGTTCGAGCGCGCGGTCCTGCTGCTCGCGGAAGCGCTGCGCCACGGCGCGCGCCGGCGCGGCCGCCGCGCACAGCACGCCGAAACGGTCGCGCTCCATGGGGCTGAACGGCCGGCCGTCGGGCCGCTCCTCGCAGACGACGATCGCGGACGCGCCCCGGTCCGAAGCCACGCTTGGCGACGCTCCGGCCGCCGCACCCGGCACGACCGCGAGCATGGCGACGCCGTGCGCCGCAAGCTCACCCACCTCGCGCGCCATGTCGCCGAGGCGCTCGAGCTCGGCGCTCAGTGCGGGGCGGCCGAGCGCGGTGAGCCAGGGAACGCACGCGCCGCCGGCAGCGAGTGCGAGCGCGCCCCAGCGCTCGGGCAGATCGCCGCGCACGGAGGTCACGGTCCAGGCACCGGCGTGGTCCTGCGACAGCAGGGCCGCGCTGCGCGCCCCGGTCTGGACACAGCATTCGCGCAGCAGCCTCGCGTTCAGCTCGTCGAGATCGAGCGTGCGGAGCAGCGCGCCGTGGAGCCCGTTCGCGAGCGAACGGAGCGAGCGCTCGCGCTCCGCATCTTCGCGCGAGCGGCGGCCCTCGAGCTCGAGGCGCGCGACGTCGCGCTCCAGCTCCAGGCTGCGGTTCCGGTAGCGATCGGTCTCGCGTGCGCGGGACACGAGCCGCTGCACGCGCGCCACCAGCTCGCGCGGCGAGAACGGCTTGGTGACCAGGTCGTCGGCGCCGTGCGCGAGCGCCTCGACGCGCGCCTCGGGATCGGTCGCGGTGGAGAGCAGCACGATCGGCATGTCGCCCCAGTCCGCCTCGCGGCGCAGCGTGCCGCACAGCTCCAGCCCGCCGCGACCCTTGAGCCGCACGCTGGCGATGATGAGGGCGGGCGACTCGCCGTGCGTGCGGCGCAGCACCTCGTCGCCGTCCTCGGCGACGCTGACGCGGTAGTGGTGGAGCTGGAGCGCGGCAACGATCGCCTCCACGACCTTCGGCTCCTCGTCCGCGACGAGGATGAGCGGCGGCGGCAGGTCGCGCTGCGGCAGCCGGGCGATCACGAGCGCCCTCCTCGCAGCTCGCGCACCGCGCGCTCCACCGCGCCGGGCGCGAACGGCTTGCGCAGCATGCGGGTGATGCCGGCGTCGTGCACGAGTCGCTCGTCGCTCGCGTCGCGCGTGAGCGCCACCACCTCGAAGCGCCGCCGGGCCGTGCTTTGCCGATCGGCCAGCGTCTTCAGATGCGCGCGGCCGCGCGCGTCGGGCAGCGACACGTCCACGAACACGATCGACCATTCGTTCTCGGGGAGCACCGACCACATCTCGGCCGCGGTCTCCACCCACTCCACTTCCCAGCCGTGGCGCTCGAGCACACGGCCCAACTCCATGCGCGCCACGAGCGAGTCGTCCACGACGAGCACGCGAGTGATCGCGGCGCGAGGCGCGGGTGCCACGGGCTCCCTCGCCGCGGACGGCTCGGGCGCGGGCGTCACCGCCGGCGGTGCGGGCGTGGCGACGACGGCCCCGGCCGGGGAACCCAGCGCGCGCACGAACTCCGCCCCCAACACGACCGGTGCGGCAGGCTTCTTCGCTTCGACCGCGACCGGCGCCGGCGCGGCGACGGGCTCCGGCACGAGCGCGATCGCGACCGCTTCCGGCGCCGGCGCGAGCAGCTCGCCGGCGGCGACCTCGGCCGGGTGCATGCGCGGCGCGGGCGGCGGCGTGTGGAGCGGCGGCACGGCGTGGAGCGCCTCGGCCACGTCGACCACGCGGTATTCCTCGCCCTCTTCCGTGCGCACCACGTGGCGGCCGCCCGGCACCGCGTCGATCGCCTCCGCGGGCTCGGGACGCGCGAACACGCGCCACACGATGTGGTCGAGGTGGAGCCAGGCGCGCAGCAGGCCGAGCGCCAGCAGCGCCGCCGGACGCTCGCCGCGCGGGCGCGCGAGCGCGGACCACGGCTCGAGCGAGGGCTCGGTCATGGCGCCGCGCGACGCCTCGTCGGTGATCTTGAGCTTCGCCACCGCGTGCCACGGGAGTGCGAGCGACAGCTCGCCCTGGCGGGCGAGCAGGTAGGCGGGCTTCGCGGCATGGAGCGGCACGCGCAGGGCCCAGCGGCCGTCGGGTTCGGGGAACAGTGCGCCTCCGGTGAGCCCGAGCACGGCGCCCGCGGCACCGAGCCCGCCCTCGTGCGCGGCGCGCGCGACCAGCGTGAGCGCCGCGTCCTGCATCTCCACGTGCAGCCGGCCGCCGGCATCGGCAGCGATCCAATCGAGCGCGGCGCGGAGGCCCGCCGCCACGGGGAGCACGACCATCGCTTTCGCCACCGCGGCCGGGTCGTCGAACGCGAAGTCGGTGAGCAGCACGTCCAGCGAGCGCACGTCTTCTTCAACCGCTGTTTCCGCCGGCGCGCTCGATCCCGGACCCGGGGACGCGGGGGTGGGGGAAGCCGTGCTCTCCGCCGCCACCGCCGCACGCCATGCGAGGCCGGCACTCGCGGCCAGCGTCGCCAACTCGCGATCGGCGCTCGCGAACGCGCCCACGTCACCGCGCGACTCCGCCTCGTCGGCGAGGCGCGCGAGGCGGTTGAGCGCGCGGTCGAGGGGTGCCGGGGCCGTGGCCGGCGCGCCCGTGCACGCGGTGAGCAGCGCCGCGAGTCCGGGCAGGTCCAGCAGCTCCGCGATGTCCGCCGCCGCGGCCCACGCCAGCGACGGCGCGGTGGGTGCTTCCGGCTGTCGCGTCGTGGCGATCGCGCTGCGCACGGCCGCGGCCAGGCCGGTCGCGATCTCGCGCGCGTGCGCGTCGCCGGTTCCGCTGGAGGCCATCATTCCGACGACTCGCTGCGCGGATCCTTGCGCGGCTTCCCAAACGGCTCGCCGCGCGGACTTTCGAACGACTCGCTGCGCTCGTCGGGGGCGGTGGCGGAGGGATCGTCTGGTGCGATGGCAGGATGCTCCTCGGCCCCGGACGGCTCGTCGGAGCCGAACGGGTCCTCGTCGATCAGGCGCAGGTCGGGGGCGGGGAGCGCCACCGGCTCACCCACGGGCGCGAGCCGCACGACCAGGGCCTCCGCATCCGAAGCGTTGCCGTCGAGCCGGCGCGCGAGCCGCTCGGCCACGCTCGAGGCGCGCTCGCTCGCGGTCGAGACCCGCTCGCCTTTGACACTCGCGTCCTGGACCATCTCGAGCACGCGCTCGAGCAGCCGGCGCACGTCGCGCCCGAGCTCCACGGACGCGGCCGCGGGGGTACCACCGGCTCGCGCGCCGGCCGCCGGCGCTCCGGCCTCGAGCCGGGCGAGCGCCTGCTCGCGCGCCGCGCGCATGCGCGTATCGGCCTCGGCCACCGCCACCTCGATGTCGCGCGCGAAGCGCTGCGTGCGGTCGGTGGCGTCGCGCACCTCGCGGGCGAGGGATTTCAGCTCGTCGCCGAACGTGGCCGGGTCGCCCGTGCCCGCGAGCGCCTGGATGGCGATCAGCGTGGCGCGGTTGGCGAGGCGCTGCACCTGGTCGGAGACGTCCTGCACGCGTACGAGCCCGCGCCCGAGCGAGTCCACGCTCGCGAGCGAGGCGCCCACCAGATCCTCGAGCACCTGCCGCATGCGGCCCTGGTGATCCTCGGCGCCGGCGGGCTCGGCAGCGGTTGCCGCCTGCGGTCGCTTGAGGTTGCCGGCCAACTCTCCCGAGAGCCGCTGCAGCTCGCGCAGCGTGGTCTGCAGCGCGGTCGCCTCGACGAACCCGCGCTCGGCCTGGGTCGCCGCCTCGCGCGCCTCGGCGATCACCGCCGAGAGCTCACCCGCCACCTGGCGCGCAGCTTCGCGGTTCTGCTCGTCCACCGCGGCGCGCCGCTGCAGCGCGTGCGCCAGCAGCTCACCGACCGCGGACACCTCGCCGTCGGGAAGCGCGGGTCGCTCCCAGCGCTCCGTGCGCTGCCAATGTTCGATGCTGGCGAACAGGATCTCGAGCTGCTCGCGAACGCGCTCCAGGTCCTGCAGCGCGCGCGTTTCGCGCTGGCGCTTCTCCAGCGTGTCCTGGACCGCGTCTCCCAGCTCGGAGAGCTCGCCCCAGCCGGAGCCCGCGGGCAGCCCGCGCAGCTCGGCGACACGGTTCGAGCGCAGTCCCAGCAGCAGCCCGTGCAGCTGCCCGACGACGTGGTGGTCGATCCACAGCGCCAGCAGCAGCCCGATGATCAGCGAGGCGCAGGCCACGCCCGCGAGCCAGCCGTAGACGGCGGGATCGGACGGGGAGAGCGACGGCGTCGCCAGCATCCACAGCGTTCCCGCTGCGGCCACGAGACCACCGGAGAGGCATGCCAGCCACAGCCTCAGCTTCAAGCCGGGGCCGATGCGCGGTCGTGGTTGTGGGGCGGGAGCAGGAGTGGGGGCGTGCGTCATGGCCGGGGGTGGGTGAACCCGTGGGGATTCCCTGCCATTGCATCACGCAAGCGGCATGCCCCGGAAGTGTCACGCGCAGCGAGCGGCACTTGCGCGGTTCCATTGGGTCGAATCGCAGGTCAGCAGGTCGACAAGCGTGCACGACGCACGCGCCCCGCAACCCGGTGGAAATACGGGCATGTCCGTGTGCCACAGGCACGTGGCAGTCAAGCGCATGGCAAGGAGTTTTCACACTTCATAACGAGAATTGCGTTCAGCCCTCGGAATTGGATGTTGATATCGATATCCGGTGCGCGGGCCATTAACAGTTTCCTCACCCGGAGAATCGGGTCAGGTGGCCCGACCGCTGGCGCAGCACACCCGAAGCTACTGTCATCGCGAGCCTTCGTCGGCTACGTAATCCCACGCGAGATCGTTCAGTACACAGCCCGTCCGCTGTTCGCGGCCGCATATCGACGCATGGCACAACCGATGCTTTCTCATTCCCACTGAGCAGACGCGGCACCGGTCGTGGTGCCCAGGGCAATCGCCGCGGTCAGCAGGGGCCGACATGAACCCACGTCATTACGTCGATCTGAAAGACAGTAGCCGGGATCTTCAGCCCACCTACTTCTTCATGATCAACTGTCTCCTCTACAGCCGCATGGAGACGGGCCTGGTCTCGAACCAGGACTGCTACGACGAGGACGTGAACGTCTACCTCGCCCACCTGCTCCACTCGTTCATCAACCCCGAGTACGTGGAGCAGTCGCGCAAGTTCCTGTCCAAGTACGATACCGACGTGTTCCGGCGGCTGTCGTCCTCCACCGACGCGCGGCTCAAGTACCAGATCTACAAGACCAACGCGGATTTCCTGCTGGTCTCGATCGGCATCTTCGACAATCCGGCCATGGCCGCCGCCGCCGCCCGCTCGCGCCCCCAGCCGAGCGAGGAGGCCTACATCGGCCGCGGCAAGACCTACTACCACTTCGCCTACACGTACTCGCAGCAGGTGCATCGCAAGAACGCGGGCGTGTCGGACGTGCTGGAGAAGCTCTCGAACGGGTTCGAGAAGTACCTGCGCATCCTGTCGCACATGCGCGGCGAGTACCTGGACCTGATGAAGCGGTTCTCGCAGGGCGAGGTCTACCACCTCGAGCGCTCCGTGGACGAGCACGCCCAGCAGGAGCTGCTGCGCACCAAGCAGGACGAGTTGCTAGAGCTCTACACGGCGTGGCGCGAGAAGCGCGACAGCGAGACCGAGGAGAGCCTCGAGCGCGTGGTCGGCGAGATCCGCGCCCTGAACCCGTCGTTCAAGTTCGAGCTGCCGCGCTCGTAGCGCGGCGGGTCAGTAACGGTTTCGACTGCCCTCCGACCGTCCAGTCGCGGGCAACGCGCGGGCCTCGGGCGCCAAGAGTCCGGGGCTCGCTGCTTTTCCGGTCCCTGCGGCTACGCTGGCGCGAACACCGGCCCGGTGACCCAGCTCCTCGGGGCGTCCCATTCTCGCTCGGGCAGGATCCCGGCGAGCACGGCCTCGCACCAGTCGCCTGGCTCGGCCCACACCACGTCCAGCTCGCCCGAGAGGGGATCGAGCCGCGCGCCGTAGACGGGATGACCCCAGTGCGGGCTTGCGAGACCGGGCGCGGTGCGCGTGCTGAGGCAGGCGAGCCAGCGGCGCGCGCGCTCGTGGATCTGCGCCGTGGTGTCGTCCACCTCGTAGGCGAGCGCGGTGACGTGCGTGGACGTGAACGCCCACAGCCGCAGCGCCGAGGAGCCCAGGTAGCGCAGCTCGCCCTCGGGCGTGTTCGCCACGTGCGCCATGCGCGGCAGCCACGCGTCGCGCAGCCGCTCGAAGAAGTCGCGGCCCCAGCGACGCTCGGCGCCCTCGCCCGCCGACTCCGGCGTGCCCTCGCGAGCCGGCGCCGGCGGCGACCACATCCGTCGCCTCGCCGTCTGCTCGATCATGAACCGCACCGCGGGATTGCCTCGATGATGCCCGGTCAGCCGCATGGACGCCTCCACGGATGGAATGGACGCGTGAACCGTGAGCGAACGACAGGTCTGGGAACGGCGCGAGGTGTGAGGCGGGATGTTCAGCGGACTTCGTAGTTGGGAGCTTCCTTGGTGATCTTCACGTCGTGCGGATGGCTTTCGCGCAGGCCGGCGCCGCTGATGCGCACGAACCTGGTCCGTGTCCGCAGCTCCTCGATCGAGGCCACGCCACAATACCCCATCCCGGCCCGCAGGCCCCCGATCAATTGGAAGACGGTGGCCGCCAGCGGACCCTTCAGGGGCACGCGGCCCTCGATCCCCTCCGGGACCAGCTTCGAGAGCTCGTCGGTGTTGTCCTGGAAGTAGCGCTCGCGACTGCCCCTGGCGGCCGCCATCGCCGAAAGCGAGCCCATGCCGCGGTAGACCTTGTACTGGCGGCCCTCGTAGAGCACGACCTCGCCCGGGCTCTCCTCGGTGCCGGCGAAGAGCCCGCCCATCATCACCGTGTGCCCGCCGGCGGCGAGCGCCTTCACGAAGTCGCCCGAGTACTTGATGCCGCCGTCGGCGATGATCGGCACCTCGGTGCCCTCGAGCGCCTTCGCCGCCTCGAGCACGGCGGTGATCTGCGCCATGCCGGCGCCGGTGACGACGCGGGTGGTGCAGATGGCGCCGGGGCCCATGCCCACCTTCACCGCGTCGGCGCCGGCATCGGCCACGGCGCGCGCGCCCTCGGCGGTGCCGACGTTGCCCACGACCAGCTCCGCTTCGGGGAGCAGCTGCTTCAGCCGCTTCGTCACCTCGAGCACGCCGCTCGAATGGCCGTGCGCGCTGTCCACGACCAGTGCGTCGGCGCCGGCGCGCGCCAGCTCCTGCGCGCGCTCGGCGTAGTCGCCGGCCGCGCCCACGGCAGCCGCCACGCGCAGCCGGCCGAGCGAGTCCTTGCACGCCTGCGGGTGCTTGATGCGCTTCTCGATGTCCTTCACCGTGATCAGACCCTTCAGCATCATGTGCTCGTCCACCACGGGCAGCTTCTCGATCCGGTGCTTGGCGAGGATGGCGCGCGCGGACTCGAGCGTCGTGCCCACCGGGGCGGTGATGAGCCGGGCGCGGGTCATGACCTCGCTCACGCGCACCGAGTCGTCGTCCTCGAAGCGCAGGTCGCGGTTGGTGAGGATGCCCACCAGCTTCCCGCTCTCGGTGATGGGCACGCCCGAGATGTGGAAGCGCGCCATGAGCGCGCGCGCCTCCCCGAGCGTGGCCGCGGCACCGAGCGTGACGGGATCGGTGATCATGCCGCTCTCGCTGCGCTTCACGCGGTCCACCTGCGCCACCTGCTCCTCGATGGAGAGGTTCTTGTGGATGACGCCGATGCCCCCGAGCCGCGCCAGGGCGATCGCCAGCGCCGACTCGGTGACCGTGTCCATCGCCGCGCTCACCACGGGGATGTTCACCGCGATCTTGCGGCTGAAGCGCGAGCGCGTGTCCACGTCGCGCGGATGCACGGCGGCGTAGCGGGGCACGAGCAGCACGTCGTCGAACGTCAGCGCCTCGGGGCCGACCTTCTCCGTCCACGACACCCGGTCACTCACCCGCGCGTTCTCCTGAGACGCACACGCCTCCGCCGCGGCACCGCCGGGTGCGCAGGGTACAACCTCGAGAGCGACCGCGCGCACCCGTGCTCGCCGGGCGCGCTGCGCGGTCGCACGCCATCAGGGCGTGAGCCCCGGCTTGGTGCTCTTCGGCTTGGGCTTGCGGAAGTCGTAGTAGTAGTGCGCGCCGATGCGGGCCTCGATCGCCTGCGGGTTGTCGTTCCAGCCCGCCTGCCAGCGCACGTCCGACTTCGCGAACGCGATGTGCCAGGCGGCGGTGACCTCGATCGAGGTGTTGGACAGCTTCTTCATGAACTTCTCGTAGCCGAACTCGGCCGAGCCGCCCATGTGCGTGCCGGAGTGGAGCTCGAGGCTGATCGGGTCCTTCAACACCTTGCGATGGTTCTCGATGACCACGCGGTAGATGGAGGGCCCGATGCCGACGTGCCAGCGCGTGCGGCCGCCGGTGTTGAACCACTGGAGCTGCGAGTCGGCCCCGATCAGCTGCGTGAGGTAGAACTCCTTGGACGTGCCCTCACCGGGGAAGTTCAGGTCCTCGTACGGCGCGTCCGCGTGCGAGACGTAGCCGTTCCAGGTGAAGTAGGGGCTCACCTGCCAGCCCCAGTGGCTGCTCGACTGGTAGCGGAAGTGCCCCATGAACGTGAGCCGGGGCTGGGAGCCCTTGGAGTAGTCGCCGCCCGCGAACATCCACGAGCTGCCGATCTGGCCGCCGATGGCGCCGCGGCCGGGGATCGCTCCCTTGGTGGGGATGGGCTTGACGCTGGCTGCGGTGGAATCCCCCTGGGCCTGTGCGACGCCCGCACCGAAAAGCCACAGCAGGGCCACGACGCTCGCCGCGCGAGCGCGAGAATTCATGCTTGGGCAGCTCCGAGGAATGCGGAAGAAGGGTGGCCCGGTTCGGTAGGCGCGGCACATTAGGCGGCGCGCTCGTGGAGTGTCAACGTCGACCTGCGGACGCGTGCGCCGCGTGGTCGACGGGGCGCGCGGCGCAACCCGGGGTGCTCCGGGAGCGCGGAGCGGGTACGCGTCTTGCCCGCGGGCACGCGGCCTCGCCGGCGGGGATCCCACCTCACCCTCCCGCCATCACCACCTCACCCCGACCCACCCACCAAGCTCGCAAGGGCAACTCTTCCTTCGGGGCCGGCCGCCAACCGGCCCCCGTCCCGGCCGGCGAGGCCACGACAGCGAGCCAAAGCTCGGTGGCGCGATGCGGCCGGAGCTCGGCGCCCAACCCGCGGTGGCGCGATGCGTTGACACTGCTCGTGAGCCGCCCGTAAGCTGCCGCCCTCATTTTTCTCACGCGCGCCGGGAGGGCCTTCCGCCTTCCCGGCGGTCGAACGTATGGGGGAAGTCCATGAGCCGCACGGATCAGGGCAAGCTGCTCGGCGTGGTGCTGGTGACGATCGCGTCGCTGTGGCTGCTCTACCCGTCGTACCAGTACTACACGATGTCGCCCGCCCAGCAGCAGGCCATGGACCCCGCGAAGCTCGGCAAGCTCCGCAAGAAGGCCATCCACCTCGGGCTCGACCTCCAGGGCGGCATGCAGCTGCTGCTCGAAGTGGACAAGTCGCGTCTCTCGCCCGCCGAGGCGAAGGACGCGGTCGAGCGCGCCCGCGAGATCATCAACAACCGCATCGACCAGTTCGGCGTCGCCGAGCCGCTGATCCAGATCGAGGGCCAGGACCGGATCGCGGTGCAGCTCCCGGGCCTCACCGACCCCGAGCGCGCCAAGGAGCTGATCGGCAAGACCGCGCTCCTCGAGTTCAAGCTCGTGCGCAGCGCCGACGAGCAGCGCACGCTCTACCAGCGACTGGACAGCTGGCTCGCCGCGCGCCGCATCGTGCCCTCCACCGACTCGGCGCTGGCGAAGACGCCGCTCACCGGGCTGATGATCGACAACGGGTTCTTCCGCAGGGAGGACGTGCCCACCGTCCAGAAGCTGCTGGCGACGACCGGTATCGACTCGCTGGTGCCCACCGACACCCAGCTCCTCTGGGGCGGAGAGGACGAGGCGCGCTCGGGCATGACCGGCCGCTCGCTCTACGTGCTCAAGAAGGACGCGGAACTGACCGGCGGCTCGGTGGCGAGCGCCGAGGCCGCGGTGGGCCTGGAGAACACGAACCCCGGCGCCTGGGGCGTGAGCATGAAGATGACGCCCAAGGGCCGCGCCGACTTCGCGCGCGTCACCGGCAACAACGTCGGCCGCCAGCTCGCGATCATCCTCGACGGCGTCGTCCAGTCGGCGCCGTTCATCCGCGACCGCATCCCCTCGGGCGACGCCTCGATCACCGGCGGCAGCTTCGACGTGAACACGGCGAAGGACCTGGCGATCGTGCTCCGCGCCGGCGCGCTGCCCGCCCCGGTCAAGGCGCTCGCCGAGAACACGGTCGGCCCCTCGCTCGGCTCGGACTCGATCCGCGAGGGCCTCACCGCCGGCGTCATCGGCACGGTGATGGTGGTGGCGTTCATGGCCATCTACTACCAGCTCTCGGGCCTGGTCGCGATCGCGGCGCTGGCCTTGAACCTGCTCTACCTCGTGGCGGCGATGGCCTACTTCGGCGCCACGCTCACGCTGCCCGGCATCGCCGGCATCGTGCTCACCGTGGGCATGGCCGTGGACACGAACGTCTTGATCTTCGAGCGCATCCGCGAGGAGCTGCGGCACGGCCGCAGCATCCACGAGTCGGTGCGGCTCGGCTACGACCGCGCGTTCCGCACCATCTTCGACGCCCACTCGACGACGCTGATCTCCGCGCTGTTCCTGTTCCAGTTCGGCACCGGGCCCATCAAGGGCTTCGCGGTCACGCTCAGCATCGGGCTGCTCGCGAACCTGTTCACCGCCGTGGTGTTCACGCGGATGATCTACGACTACTGGCTCGGCCGCGGCAAGGTCGAGCGCCTCAGTATCTGAGCGAGGACGGCCCCCACATGCTCCAGTTGCTGATCGGCACCGACATCCCGTTCATGCGGTACCGGCGCTTCGCCTACGTGTTCTCGTCGCTGATCGTCGCCGCGGCCCTGGCGTGGTTCTTCGTCAAGGGCCCGCGCTACGGCGTCGACTTCACCGGCGGCACGCTGCTGCAGATCCGCACCAACCAGGTCGTGCACGCCGACCAGATGCGCAACGCGCTCGAGGCCGAGGGCATCCAGGCCGAGCTGCAGCAGATGACCGGCGACAACCCGAATGAGTACCTGCTCCGGTTCCGCACCCAGGGCGATCCCGTCCGGCAGGTCCAGGACGCGATCTCCAAGCACCTGTCGGGCGTGACGATGGAGCTGCGCGGCAACCAGACGGTCGGGCCCAAGGTGGGCAGCGACCTGCGGCAGAAGGCCATCATGGCCATCCTCACCAGCCTCGGCGCCATCCTCGTCTACGTGGGGATCCGCTACGAGTTCAAGTTCGCGCTGGGCGGCGTGGCCGCGTTGTTCCATGATGTACTGGTCACCCTGGGATTCCTCATGTTCACCGGGCGCGAGGTCTCCCTCACCGTGGTCGCTGCATTGCTCACCATCGCCGGCTACTCGATCAACGACACCATCGTGGTGTTCGACCGCATCCGCGAACGCGCGAAGGCGCTCCGCAAGGAGAGGCACTCGCGCGTCATGGACATCGCGGTCAACGAGACGCTGTCGCGAACGGTGATCACGGCGTTCACGGTGTTCCTGGCGGCGCTGGCCCTGTTCCTCTGGGGCGGCGACGTGCTGCGCGACTTCTCCTTCGCCATGCTGGTGGGAGTGGTGTTCGGCACGTACTCGTCCGTTTACGTGGCGAGCGCCATGGCTCTCGATATCTGGATCGCGATCGACCGTCGCAAAGGCGTGTCGGCCGAGTAAGGAAGCGGGTCATGAGCAAGTTGCGCCTGGGTCTTCTCGTCACGACGGCGATGGCCGTCATCGCCGCCATTGCGGGCGGATGCTCCAAGCCCACGCCGACCGCACCCGGCCAAGGGACCCCCTCGGACGACCGCCTGATGATGTTCGGCTTCCAGGACCAGGAGATCCCGTCTGTCGTCTTCGTCACGGTCCCGAAGGACGCCGCGAATCCTCCCTTCGTCACGGGGATCGGGCTCGTGAGCTTTGGTGACACCAGCTCATCGGTGCTCGAATTCATCGACGGAACCGAGTCGAACTCGTTCCGGCCCTACAGCCGCCAGTCGGGCGAAGAGTTCCGGCCCGCCACGGACTTCGACATTTCGAACGTCGACAAGCAGATCTCCCTCGGCGCGGACGTCGGGGGGATCGTGCATCCCACGGGCGTGAAGAATCGTTCTGAGTACATGGTCACCGGTCTGCTCAACGGTGTCATCACCCAGCGCTCGCCGTACAGCAACACGGTCGTGCCGTGGGGAACGACGGACGATGGCCTGACTCTCAACATCGACGCCATCCAGGTGGACTCCGTGCTCACGATCAGATTCGAGCCGGATCCCCGTGCGGTGGTCTACGTGCTCGAGATCAGCCTGTTCTCGGTCGTCAACAGGAGCGACTACCTCCTTCAGGGTTCCCTGCTCCTGCCCATTGCCTACCCGCACAACATCAGCGTGTGGGGCACCGTGCCCCCCGGGTCCGAATCCGGGATCCGGATCCCGTTGTACACCGTGCCCTTCTCGAAGGTCTTTCCGCGCAGCATCGTCGTCCGGGTCAGCGCCATCGATGCGTCCGGCCGCGTGGTCTCGCGTTCCCCATCGGACTACGTCCCGTTCAGTCAGGGGAGCGACGCCAATAACATCTACGTCGCGGCGGTCGCGAGTGGCGGGTTCATCATGACGGCTAACCCCTATCCCAATGGATACAGGATCACCAGCGATGTCACGGCGGGCGACGCTGCATCCCCGGCCTCCTTGATTCCGCACGAGGAGATGAATCGTCTGCTCGCCGGCCGTGCCGGAATATCGGCGCGGGAGCGCGTCGTGACGCCCTGGTTCCAGGAGCAGATCCTACCCACGCTGCCCCCGGCGCCACTGCCGGCGCTGTCGCGCAAGCTCCCGCCGGGGATCCTGCCGCCGGCCAAGTAAGCGCCACCACGAAGCCCGCCCCCCCGCTCGAGCCGGCCGGGACGGGCTTCGTGAGAGCGGAGACAGCGCTCGTCAGGGCGGGGTCGAATGACATTGGCCCCAGGGCGTTGACTGGGCCCATGCGTGGCATCGTCGTCGGGCCCGGCCTCGCCCATTTGTCCCCGGGGGGACATCGGGCCCTTCCCCGTCGTGGTTCAATCCCCGGTATGTTCCCGAGCCGGCGATCCCGCGGCCCGAAGCCCGGGTCAGGACCCGCGAGGTACCGCGCGCTCGTGGCAGTACTCGCCGGGTTCGCGGTCGTGCAACTCGCACTCAATGGCCCCGGTGCGGGGCCCGCCCGCGCCACCGCCACCCCGCCCGGCGCGCGCGCGTTCGGCATCGCGCGGCTCAAGTACGGCGGCGGCGGCGACTGGTACGGCGACCAGACCTCGCTCCGGAACCTCCTTGCCGGCCTGCGCGAGCGCACGAACATCCCGGTCGCGGGCGACGACGCGGCGACCGTGGAGCCGGGAACGGCGGCCCTCTACCAGTTCCCGTTCGTGTTCGCGGCCGGCCACGGAAACATCAAGTTCACCGACGCCGAGGCATCGAACTTGCGACGCTGGCTGGTGGCGGGCGGCTTCCTCTGGGTGGACGACGACTTCGGCATCTCCCCCTCGTTCCGCCGCGAGATGAAGAAGCTCTTCCCCGACGCCGAGCTGGTCGAGCTGCCGTTCGACCACCCGGTGTTCCACCAGGTCTACGAGTTCCCGGGCGGGCTGCCCAAGATCCACGAGCACGACGGCGGCCCCGCGCGGGCCTACGGCATTGTTCGCGATGGAAGGCTATGTGTATTCTTTTCATTCGATTGCGACCTCGGGGATGGCCTCGAGGACGAGGAGGTGCACCACGATCCTCCCGAGAAGCGTGAGGCGGCGTTGAAGATGTCGATCAACATCGTCCAATACGCGCTCACCCACTGACCCGCCGGGCCCGCACCACACCCTTCCCATGACCTCACGCCCGCCGAACCCGCTCGAGCCCCAGCTCTCCGCCGCCCACGCGCGCGTGCGCCGGGCGCTGATCGCGCGCCATGCCCTGCGCGCGACCGCGGCCTCGCTGGTGCTACTCGTGGCCTGCGTCACCGCCGGGCTGGCGCTGCCGCGCGAGCCGTTCACCGCCGGCGTGCGCCTGCTGCTCTTCGTCCTCGGCAGCGCCCTGGCGCTCGTCGCCGCCTCGATCGCGATGTGGCGCGAGACCCCACGCTGGCACGCCTGGCTCGAGTCGCTGGAGGGGTACTTCCCGGACCTGCGCTCGCTGCTCCGGAACGCGGTCGATCTCGAGCACAGGCCCGCGGGCGCAGCACACACCTCGGGTGACTTGGCGGACGCGGTCCGCGACGAGGCCGCCCGACGGCTGGCGGGAGCGCCGCTGCGCGAGACCGTGCCCGCGCTGCGCGCGCGCGTGCCGCTGCTCGCGGCGGGTGCGGCGACGCTGGCGCTGCTCGCGGCGACGCTGCTCTCGCCGGCGCCGATGCGCGCCGCGTGGGCGACGATGTGGGATCCCGCGAGTGCCGCGCCGCCGCTGACGCTCGTCGTCGATCCCGGGAACGTCACCGTGGTCCCGGGCGCTGCCCTCGCCGTGCGCGCCCGCGTCGAGGGCACGGGGCAGCCGCCGCGGCTCGTCGGCAGCGGGCCTACACCCCCACCGGTCCTGGAGTCGGTGGAAGGCGGCGGCCACCGCTGGCGCTTCGACCTGCCGCCGGTGACCCGGGCGCGCGACTACGCGGTGCGCGTGGCCACGCTCGCGAGCCCCGTCTACCACATCTCGCTCGAGGGCTCGCCGCGCGCGGTGAGCTTCTCGAGCGCGATCACGTCGCCGGCCTACGCGCGGCTGCCGGTGCAGGCGGTGAGCGGCACGCGCGGCGACCTGTCAGCGCTCGCGGGCTCGCGCGCGGCCGTGGAAGCGACGTTCGACCGCGACCTCGAGTCGCTCTCGGCGTCGGTGAACGGCGGCGCGCCCATGACCTGGAGCGCGGTGACGCCGCGGCGCTGGCACGGCACGATCGCCTTGAACGGCGACGGCACGTGGCAGCTGCACGCGCGCGCGGCGACCGGCGAGGCGGCGTTTCGTTACCGGCTCTCGGTGATCCCCGATGCGCCGCCCGTGCTCACCGTGGCGACGCCGGGGGGCGACCTGGACCTGCCCGCCGGCCAGCTCGTGCCCTACGACGCCATCATCGAGGACGATCTCGGCGTCTCCGAGCTCAAGCTCGAGTGGCGGAAGGCGGCGTCCGATCCGTGGCGCGAGGAGTCGCTCGCGCGCTTCACCGACGAGCCGCGCGAAGCGCGCGCGGCCGCGCGCTGGGACGCGTCCCCGCTCGCGCTCCTCCCGGGCGAGAGCGGCGTGTTCCGCTTCGTCGCCTACGACAACGCGCGGCCCGGCCCGCGCGGCAAGGCGACCAGCGTCGAGTTCCGGCTCCGCTTCCCCACGCTCACGGACCTCTACGCCTCGATCGAGGACCGCCAGGAGAACGTCTCCAAGGCGCTCGAGAAGGCGGCGGAGCAGACGCGCGAGGTGCAGAAGTCGCTCGACAAGCTCCAGCGCCAGCCGCTGACCCAGAGCCGGCAGGGGCCGTCGTTCGAGCGCACCGAGGAGATGAAGAAGGCCGCCGAGCGCCAGCAGGCGGTGAGCGAGCAGGTGAACGAGGCCGCGAACGACATGCGCGAGAGCCTCGAGCAGGCGGCCGAGCGCCAGGCGTTCCAGGAGCAGCTGCAGAAGAAGCTCAAGGAGATGAGCGAGATCCTGAAGGACATCCAGAGCCAGGAGTTCAAGGATGCCCTGAAGCGCATGCAGGAGGCGCTGCAGAAGATGGACCGGCGCGCCATGGAGGAGACGCTGCCGCAGCTCCAGGAGCAGAACAAGGACATGCTGCAGCAGATCGAGCGCAGCATGGAGCTCCTGAAGCAGCTCCGCGAGGAGGAGCGCCTGGAAGCGCTCGCCCGCCGCGCCGACGACTTGAAGTCGCGGCAGGACGAGCTGAACCAGAAGCACGGCGAGATGGCGGAGGACCAGCAGAAGCGTGACGGCGAGCAGAAGTCCGGCAGCGATCCCAAGTCCGATCCGCAGCCCAAGTCCGGCGACCCGTCGCGCGACGCGCTCACCCAGCAGCAGCAGCACGCGGCCGAGGACACCCGGCAGTTGTCGAAGGACGCGCGCGAGGCGTCCAAGTCGACGGACCAGCAAGACGCGAAGCAGCGGCTCGAGGAGGCGGCGCAGGAGCTGGAGCAGCACGCCTCGGAGCAGCAGGAGGAGTCCGGCCGCGAGAGCGAGAGCGGCGACTCGAAGAGCGCCCAGTCCTCGGGGCAGAAGGCGAGCGAGAGCCTGTCCAAGGCGTCGAGCTCGATGCGCTCGAGCGCGCAGCAGCAGCAGCAGGAGCAGGACGCCCGCAACCTCGCCGCGGTGCGGCGCGCCTCGCAGGACCTGGTGGCGCTGTCGCAGGCGGCGCAGCAGAACTCGGAAGGCCGCCAGCAGGCGCCGAGCGAGACCGCGGACGCGCAGACCGACCTGGCCGAGGGCGTGGCGCGCGTGGCGGATTCGCTGAGCACGCTGTCGCAGCAGACGCCGTTCATGTCCAACAAGATCGCCACCGCGCTCGGCCGCGCCATGCAGGGGCTGCAGCAGTCGGGTCGCGAGATGGCGCAGGGCGGCCAGGAGCGCGGCCAGCGGAGCGGGAAGAGCGCCTCGGCGTCGCTCAACGAGGCGGTGAAGGAGCTGCGCTCGACCGAGCAGTCCATGTGCAAGCAGCCCGGACAGGGCACGGGCGGCAAGACCGCGAGCCAGCGGCTGGGCGAGGTGGGCAAGCAGCAGGCGCAGCTCAACAAGCAATCGCGTGAGATCGCGCGCAAGATGTCGCAGCAGATGGCGATGACGCAGGGCGACCCGGCGGAGATGCGACGTCTCGCCGACGAGCAGCGCCGGATCCGCGAGCAGCTGAACGAGGTGCGCCGCGACGACGAGGCGAAGAAGAGCCTCCTCGGCCGGCTCGACGAGGCGCAGAAGCAGATGGAGGAGGTCGAGGAGAGCATCCGCCAGGGCGACATCGGCGACGACATCGAGCAGAAGCAGACGCAGATCCTGTCGCGGCTCCTCGATGCCCAGCGCTCGATCCACCGGCGCGACTTCGACCCCGAGCGCGAGGCGCGCCGCGGCGAGGACATCGCGCGCCCCTCGCCGACCGCGCTCAACAAGGACCTGTTCCGCGAGAACGACCGGCTGCGCCAGGACCTCTTGAAAGCCGACGCCGACCGCGTGCCGTCGCAGTACCGCACGCTGATCGAGGCCTACCTCCGCGCGTTGAACGGATCGCCGAAGTGACGCGGGCAGGCGCGCGTGCCGCCCGGACCGCGAACGGGCTCGCTGGCGCGTGCGCCGCGTGGCTCCTGATCGGTGTCTCGGTAGGCACCGCGTTCGCGCAGACGGCGACTCCATTGCAGCCTCCCGTACAGCCGTTCCCGCCCGACATGATCCAGGTCCTCACGCCGTCGAAGAACGTGCACTCGCAGCGCGCGGTGGAACCGCTGCCGCCTGCGGTCGCGGTTCGCCTCCAGCGCGCCGTGGACCTGCGCGCGGCCGGGCTCCCCGAGCGCGCGCGCGACACGCTGCAGGTGCTCCTGCGCGAGCGGCCGCACCACCCGTCGATCGTGACCGAGTTGGGCCGCACCGAGATCGCGCGGCGCGACTGGTCGGCGGTGGAGAAGCTGGGGACCGCCGAGCGCTCCGCGGCGCGCGACTCCTCCCTCCTCGGCGAGGAGCTGGCGACCGCGTACGAGCGCCTGGGCAAGGCGCGCGACGCGATCAGGGTGGCGGTGGAGGCGTGGACGGTGAACCCGGTCGATGGGCCGTGGGCCTCGGGCGTGGTGTTCCGCCTCGCCCCCGCCGACGCGCGCACCGCGCTGGCGCTGATGGAGGCGTCTTCGACGCCGCGGCCGTGGCGCACGGACCTGACCATGGGCTACGCGCGGCTCCTCGCCGTGAGCGGCAGGCCGGCGGATGCGGCGCGCGTGCTCGCCGACGCCGAGAAGCGCTCCGGCCGCACCGGGCTGCGGGTGATGTTCGCCGACGAATCGCTGCGCACCGGCCGGGCCGCCGACACCACGGCAGCGCTCCACGTGCTGCTGGATCTCACCGCCGACACCGCGCGCCGGCCCGAGGAGCGCATGGCCACGGCGCGGCGGGCGTGGCAGGCCGTGGAATCGTCCGGGCGCGAGAGCGAATGGGCTCCGAAGTTCGCCCAGGCCGTGCGCGACGTGCCCGCCGACCGCTTCGGTCCCGACCTGCTGCTCGCGCTCGTCCGCTCGCTCCAGCGCACCGGGCACCCGGCCGAGGCGAGGGCGCTGCTCGCCGCGAACCCGTCGCTCGAGCAGCGCATGCCCGAGCTGTCGCTCGAGCGCGCCATGTCGCTCGCGCGCGAGGGCCCGCCCGCGCGCGCGCTGCCGCTGCTCGACTCGCTCACCAGGATCTGGCCGGCGGCGAGGTTCATGCTCGCCGAGGTGCAGTTCTTCGCCGGCGAGCTGGACTCGGCGCACGCCAACTACGACCGCGTCGCCGCGGTGCCCGCGGACGCGAACGCCGCCGACGCGCTCGAGCGCCTCTATCTCCTGGAGGAGGTCCCGAACTCGCCGGTGCGCCCGGTGCTGGGGCAGATCGAGTACGAGCGCTGGCGGGGCGGGAAGGCGAAGGCGCTCGCGCTCGCGGACACGCTGTGGCGGGCGGAGGCGCCGCACGGGGAGTACGCCGCGCGCGCCGGGCTCACGCTCGCCGCGCTCAAGCTCGAGGCCGGCGACGCCAAGGGCGCGCTGGCGCCGCTGCTCGTGATCTGCGACTCGCTCGCCGACGACCGGCTGGCGCCGCTCGCGCGGCAGCGGGCCGGCGAGGCGTACATGGCGCTCGGCGACCCGAAGCGCGCCCTCGACCAGTACGAGGAATGTCTCGCGCGCTATCCGCGGGCGTGGAACTCCGCCGAGGTGCGACGCCGGGTGGAACGGATGAGAAGGGAGCGGCTGTGATGAACCGATGGCGCGCGGCCTGGCTCGCGCTCGCGCTGCTGCTGGCGCCCGTGCTCGCGCAGGCCAAGCTGCTGGTACCCATGGACGACGCCCAGGCCAATCACCTCAAGGCCTACGGGCTCACGTTCTGGGTGCTGCAGAAGGGCCTCAAGTGCGAGTGGCTCCTGAACTACAGGGGCGGTTCCTTCCTGCTGCCCGAAGACGCCTCGGTCGAGCGCGAGGCGAACATCCGCGGCGTCACCACGAAGCCCATCTCCGGCTCCGACGAGGCGCAGATCCGTGCCACCATCGCCGACGAGAACATGGAATCGGTGATGCTGGAGAAGGCGCCCAAGGTGGCGGTGTACATCCCCGCCAACACGCCGCCGTGGGACGACGCGGTGACGCTGGCGCTCGAGTACGCGCAGATCCCGTATGCCAAGGTGTGGGACGAGGAGGTGCTGCGCGGCGACCTGAAGAACTACGACTGGCTCCACCTCCACCACGAGGATTTCACCGGCCAGCACGGCAAGTTCTGGGCGCAGTACCACCAGTTCCCGTGGTACCAGGAGGAGGAGCGCGTCCAGAAGGCGATGGCGACGAAGCTCGGCTTCGCCAAGGTGTCGCAGCTCAAGGCCGCCGTGGCGGTGACGATCAAGGACTACGTCGCGCGCGGCGGGTTCATGTTCGGCATGTGCTCGGCCACCGACACCTATGACATCGCGCTCGCGGCGCAGGGCATCGACATCTGCGACGTCATCTACGACGGCGACCCGCCGGACTACACCGCGCAGGGCAAGCTCGACTTCTCGCGCACGCTGGCGTTCAAGAACTTCAAGCTCGAGATGGACCCGATCCTCTACAAGTTCTCGGACATCGACGTCACCCAGGAGGCGGCGCAGCGCGGGCCGAACCAGCTGTTCACGCTGTTCGACTTCAGCGCCAAGAACGACCCCGTGCCGACCATGCTGGTGCAGGACCACGTCAACGGCGTGCCGGAGTTCCTGGGGCAGAGCACCGGGTTCAGACGTTCGAAGCTCAAGTCCGGCGTGATCGTGCTCGGCGAGGTGGAGGGCACGGACGAGGTGAAGTACCTGCACGGCCAGTTCGGCCAGGGCACGTTCACGTTCCTCGGCGGCCACGACCCCGAGGACTACCAGCACATGGTCGGGGACCCGGCGACGAAACTGGACGAGTTCCCGCACTCACCCGGCTACCGGCTGATCTTGAACAACGTGCTGTTCCCGGCGGCGGAGAAGAAGAAGCAGCGGACGTAGGTCACGGACGCAGTTGCGCGGTCAGCCATCGCAGCAGCACGTCCCAATACCCGGGCGCCAGCTGCGCGATCCCTCGAAACGTGCGGAACTCGGACGGCTCGCCGGTCACGCCGAGAAGCAGGCCGTGATGCGTGCGCGGCCAGAGGCGGATCGTGACGTCGACGTTCCCCGACTCGGCGAACAGCCGGCGGTACCAGGCCGCGGCATCCGGGCCGGATTCGAGGACGTCGGCCTCGCCGCCCATGTACAGCACGGGTCCCCGGAACCGGCGCCAGTGGTCGGTGGGGTCGTACGCGACCCTGCGGTCGAACCCGGTCGGCGATTCGTTCCTCTTCGCGCGGCGCACGCTGGCGTCGATGAGGTCCTGCGCGCTCCTGGCGATGCTGTCCACCACCGATGCCGGTCTCCCGGCGGCCTCCGTCTCGCGACGCACCTTGAACACATACGCGTCGCCCTTGGTTCGCGCTCCACCGTTCACGACCGCGATCGACTTGATCGCGGCGCTCCGTGACGCTGCCAGCGGGGCGACCCAGCCGCCTTCGCTGAATCCGAGCACGCCGACCCGAGCCGAGTCGACATCGGGGCGTCGGGTCATGGCGCGAATGCCGGCGACGAGATCGTCGGCGTAATCCTCGAGACCCGACGCGGCCCAGTCCCCGCCCGAAACGCCGGTGCCCCGCTTGTCGTAGGCGAGCACCGCGAATCCCTGCGCCGCGAGCGCGAGCGGGATGGGCCCGAAACTGTAGCGGTCGCTGGCCTCGCTGCCGTGTGCGAGCGCGACGAGCGGCAGGCGCCCGCGGCCCGAGTGCGGGCGATAGAGGTAGCCCTCGAGCCGCGTCACCCCGCTCACGAACGAGATGGGCACCGCGTCGATCGGAACTCGCTTCGCCGGGAACTCCGGCGCGAGCCCGCCAGGATCGATGACGAGTTCGTCGGCAGCGCTCGGGCCGCCGAACCGCAGGGTCCATTCGATCGGCGCGGGGCGTACCATCTCGGTCCCGGTCGTGAACGTGCGGGCGCCCGCCGGAGCCAGGAATCGCATGTCATCGCTCTGCAGGTCCGAGAGCAGCAGCGTCCAGCCGGACCCGACGCGAAACGGGGCGATCACGATGTCGTGCCGCGCGCCGGCGCGGAACACGCCGCCGAAGCGGATGACGCTGTCCGGGGGCGCGCTCGGCGGCGACTGCGCGAGCGCCGTGGACGGCAGAGCCATCAGGAGCAGGATCGGGACGCAGCCGCGCGGGGCGAGCGGGAAGCCGGTCATCGGCGGGAACTACGCCGGCCTCGAACAAATGGTTGCGGCGGCGCGTTCGCGCACTTGTCGATGCCGTCCGGCACGGGTGCTGCCGGGCCCGGTTCCCCATACACTGGCGGGATGATCCGCACCTCACGCCTCCTCCTCCGCCGTCTCGCCCCCGCCGATGCCTCCGCCGTGCAGCGCCTCGCAGGCGAGCGTGCGATCGCGGAGAACACGCTCCACATCCCGCATCCCTATCCCGAGGGCGCCGCGGCCGCGTGGATCGAGCGGCAGGCGGAGCAGTGCGACGGCGGCAAGGCCCTCATCCTGGCGATGGTGGCGGACGACGAGCTCGTGGGGGCGATCGGTATCCACGACTGGAACGATCACGACCGCGCGGAGCTCGGCTACTGGGTCGGAGTGCCGTACTGGGGGCGCGGGTACGCGACCGAGGCCGGCCTCGCCCTGCTCGCGCACAGCTTCGGCGTCCTGCGGCTGAACCGCGTGTTCGCGATCCACTACTCACGCAACCCGGCGTCGGGACGCGTGCTGCAGAAGATCGGCATGCGGCAGGAAGGCGTGATGCCGCAGCACATCAAGAAGTGGGGCGTCTACGTGGACGCGGTCTGCTACGGCGTCCTGCGCGACGACTGGCTGCGCGCGCACGAGCTCGTGTGGCGTTCTCAAACGGAGCCTAGTGCGTCGTCGCCTCCGGCGGGCGGCGATCGATCGTGACCTGGACCTCCAGCGGCTTCTTCGCGCGCACGAGCCCCAGGCGGACGCGGGAGCCCGCACCCCGATCGTAGAGGACGCGCTGGAAGTCGTAGACGCTCACGATCGGCTGGCCGTCCATGGAGCTCAAGATGTCGCTCACCTGGACGCCCGCACGCGAAGCCGGGCTCGGCGAGAAGACGTTGTCGATGACGATGCCCTTGATGGGCCCGAGCTTCGCCCGCAGCGTGTCGTTCAAGGCCAGCACCGAGACGCCGATCCACGGCGATTCCCTGCTCTGGCTGATCAAGAGCGCCTGGAAGATCGCGCTCACGATGTTGGACGGCACCGCGAGCCCCGAGCGCTCCTCCGGCGCGGGGCTGCTCGCGCCCGAGACCGCGAGGCGGGCGTTCAGGCCGATGACCTCGCCGCGGGCGTTGACCACCGGCCCGCCCAGGGCGCCATCGGGGACGTTCATGGAGACCTGCATGTAGGTCGCGCTCATGTCGTCCTGGTAGCACTCGCGTGACGGCGACACCGCCACGAACCCGGGCATGAGCGTGCGCTCGTGCCCGTCCGGATCGCCGAACGCGATCGCCCAGTGGCCGGCCACGGCCTTGCTGCTGTCGCCGAACTTGAGATAGGGCAGCGGATCGGGCGCGGTGATCTTGAGGATCGCCAGGTCCAGCGTCGGCTCCAGGCTCACCACCTGGGCGGTGTAGTACTTGGACTGGGCCTCCACCTCCACGAACGGCGCCGGCTCGCTCGTCTGCGGATCCACGACCACGCGGCGCAGGGTCATGATGTAGCCGTCGGCGGAGACGATGAATCCGCTCCCGCCGGTGAGCGGCCGGTGTTCGGGGTGGAGCTGGTCTGCTGCCGAGACGAGCTGCCAGCCCGGGGAACCCGGGTCGTTGTGCTTGAGGTGATCCCACCACGCTTCGTCCTTCACGAAGCGGCGGATGTTGACGACCGCCGGGGTGACGCGCTTCGCCAGGCTCTCCATCACCCGCTCGGTCTTCTGCATCACGGCGATCGCATCGGGAAGACCGGCGTCGCCGGCGGGCGCTTTCGCCGTCGTGGACGCCGCGGGCTTGGGCTTGGCCGGCGAAGCGGTCACGGCTGGCGCCGCGAACGCCGGGGCGGCTGCCAACAACGCCATCATCGCGATCCAGATCGTTCGCATCCTTGGGTCCATGGAAGCTCCACTCCTTCGGAGCGTGGGTTCTACAGGGAATCGAGGAAACGGAGGAGGTCGCGACGCGCTTCAGCGGGAAGCGCGCGGAACGCCTCCCGACTGCGCTCCGCTTCGCCACCATGCCAGAGGATCGCCTCCTCGAGCGACCGCGCCCGGCCGTCGTGGAGGAGGAAGCGGTGGCCGTTGACCGTGGTCACGAGCCCGAGGCCCCAGAGCGGCGGCGTGCGCCACTCCGAAGGCGCGGCGTCGCCCTCCGGCATGCCGTCCGAGAGATCCTGGCCCATGTCGTGGAGGAGCAGGTCGGTGAACGGATGCAGGACCTGGTGCGCGAGCACGGGCTGGTCGGCGGGCCCGGTGGTGAGCGTGGCGACGTGACAGCGCGCGCAGCCGGCGTCCTGGAACCGCGCCGCGCCGCGGCGCACGGCGGGATCGTCGAGATCCCGGCGCGCGGGCACCGCTACCCAGCGCGCGTAGTTCACGAGTGCCTGCCACTCGGCGCCTTGGATCTCGGGATTCCCGCCGTTCGGGCGCTTGCGCGCGGCGCCCTCGACGGAGGTCAGCTCCGTGGTCGGGCGATAGGGCGAGGTGATCCCCATGTCGTCGTTCAACGCGGTCCCGACCTGGCCGGCCACGGTCGGCTGCGTCGCTTTCCAGCCGAATCGGCCCGCGGGCCCTGCCCCCGAAGCGCTGCGGGTGGGCCGCGAGATCCGGCCCGAGATGCCGTCCCTGTCCGCATCGCCGGAGTCGGCGAGTGCCGCGAGCAGGGAGTCCGGAACGGCCTCGAGGAGCCCGACGCCGATCACCGCGGGCGCGATGCGGAGCGAGAGGCGCGTGTCCCTGGAGAGCGCGCCAACCCCAAGGCTGGTGGCGTGGAGCGTGGGGCGGCGGAGCGTCACGTGCGTGCCGTCGGCATGGACCTGGTCGATCTCCTGCCACTCGACCACGAGCCGGCCTTCGGCCACGAGCCCCTGCACCGCGTGCTCGCTCAAGACGCTTCCATAGCGCGGGTCCGGCCGCCGCACGCCCGAGGCGTCGACCGCCGCCAGCTTCACCACCACCGCTGCAGAGGAGTCGGCGGGACCCTCCGGGGGCCGCGCGCGCCCGTCGTGCACGTGGCAGCCGGAGCAGGAGTGGCGCGTGTAGAAGGGCCCGAGCCCGTCGAAGTGGCTCACCGAGGAGGGTGCTTCCACCCACGGCGTGCTGAAGATGCGATTCCCGCGCGCGAACTGCGCCAGCGCCGGCGTGTCGAGCGCTCCGGGGTGCTGCGTGAACGCGTCGCCCGTCTGCACGTCGGTGGTCGCATCGCCGCCCGAGCGCGCGGAGAGCAGGTCGTCGGTCGAGAGACCCGCCATCGCCACGCCCGCGAGCGCATAGAGCGCCGCCACGAGCCCCAGGATCCGGCGCATCATCCGCCCCCGATCACGACGTGCGCACCGGCCGCGGTACCCGCACGCTGGATCGCCCCGGCCAGGCCGATCAGCTCGCCGACCAGCGCCTCGAGGATACGACGGCGCGGGTCCTCCTGCGGCGAGACGAGCACCGCGTCGATCGGCGCCGGGATGCGCGGAACGAGGTTCAGCAGGCGACCGAGATGCTCGCGCACCTCGGCCGCGGGCTTCCCGCCGACCGCGACCAGCAGGCCGGGCGTGTCGCCGTCCCCGTCGAGCACGCGAGCGATGCCCGCGATGTCGGAGGCGATGTCGCGGTGGGTGTTGTCACTGAAGCAGTCCTGCTCGTCCTCCTGCTCGCCGCTCTCGAGTGGGATGCCGACGCGCTCCGAGCCCAGCTCGAACGCCGCCAGCGTGGCGGGTCCGGAGAGCGCGTGTCCGAGCGCCACGAGCGGATCGCCGGCGAGGAACTCGCGCACGTAGCCGCCGCGCGCCGGGTCCCAGGCATCGCGCACGCTGCGGACGTCGCGCAGGAGCAGTTGCACCAGCAGCCCGAGGCAGGCGCGGCGACGCTCGCGGACCGGCTGCCCGGGGAGGTAGTCGGTGTACGGACGCGCACCGGGGCCGTCGCGGCGCAGGTCCTGGCCCCAGAGCAGGAACTCGACGGCGTGGTAGCCGAGCGTCACCTGCGTGTCGTCGTCACGCTCGTTGAGGCTCGTCAGTGACGCCTGGTCGATGGCGACGCGCCGGTCGGAGATCACGCCCGACCCGGGCCGCCCCCGCACGTAGTCGAGAAACGCCTCGTCGATCGGCCACGGGTTGATGCGGCCTTCGCGCCCCTGCCGGTCGTCGATCGGCCCGCCCGCGAATCGGAACGGCTCGGTGCGCGAGTAGGGATCGCGGCAGGCGATCCACGCCGCGCGCGCGCGCTCGAGCGCAGCGCGAGACGGGCGCGCGAGCAGCGTGTCCACCGCAATCTGAAGCGTCTCGAGGCCGGCGACGGCCTCGGAGTAACCCTGGAACGCGGTGCGCGCGTAGCCCTCGAGTGCGGAGGACAGGGAGTCGGCCGCAGGGCGGCTCGCCGGCGGCTCGGCAGAGGCGACCGAGGCGATCGCGAGACACACGACGATCAGGCCAAGACGCCTGCCGATCGCGACGCGCGTTCCCGTGCCGTGCCCGCCCAAGAGATCGACCTCCACCCCGCTCCCGCCCCGGGAACCCCGCGCTCCCGGCCTGGGGGTGATATCGGCCACGCCGCACGCCGGCCCGCGTGCCCCGAAGGGCTCCGGGTCAAGCGCCGGTCATGAAAGCTTGCGCTCTGCGGCCTGCTATTTCTTCGGCTGCGCTGTGCCCGCGTCCTTGGGCACGAAGTGGCGCTTCTCGCGCTCGATCCTCAGCACATCCTTGTTGGTGACGCGGAACTCGACGCGGCGGTTCTTGGCGCGGCCGAGCGCGGTGCCGTTGGAGGCGACCGGCACGTCGGGGCCGTAGCCGACCGCGGTGAAGTGGCCGGCGTCGAGCGTCGGGTTCTTCTGCGTCAGGTAGCTGAGCACGGCTTTCGCCCGCTGCTCACTGAGCGTGATGTTCTTCGCCTTGGTGCCGGTGTTGTCGGTGTGGCCGCCCACCTCCAT